>ENA-ORTZ01000318-ORTZ01000318.1-human-gut-metagenome-genome-assembly--contig:-NODE-318-length-44592-cov-5.890338_pt1 | contig 44592 bp, 51 predicted proteins | sample MGYA00242075_ERZ509199 | MGnify/ENA primary metagenome ERZ509199 (study PRJEB26280, sample SAMEA2338824) | human gut metagenome | biome: human gut; feature: human-associated habitat; material: faeces...
ATTGTTGACCGAGCGTTGCGAATATGAATATTGTGTTGCACGTGGTTACGAGCCGTTATTGGATATTCGTAATTTTCGGTTAGATATACGGTTGCGTGTTGAGTTACAACGGGAATTGTTCGGGCATTGCGTTTTAGGACGTGGCGACATTCCCGTTGCCAACCAACGGTTTTTCCGGTGGGTTTGGGAGCATAAGCCGCACAGATGCGATGAATGTTTAAAGCCGTTACGGAATTATTCCGCCGTTTATTGTTCGCATATATTGACCCGTGGAGCGTTTCCCGAAATGGCGCATGATTCAAGAAATATAAATATACTATGTTTTGAACATCATTCATGTTGGGAGAATGGGGATAAAACGAAAATGCGTATATATTCCGGCAATATGAGAATGATTGAATTAATGAAAAATGAGTATGCAAATTTGGAAAGATATTGAGGGTTACAAAGGACATTATCAAATTTCTAATTATGGCAATGTTCGTTCCTTAAAAAAGGATGCGTTTCTAATGAAAGGCGGATATTTGAAAGGATATAAAATAATTAGTTTATGGAAAAATGGAACCGGGAAAATGTTCCGTGTTCATAGATTAGTTGCGGCGGCTTTCATTCCGAACCCGGAAAACAAACCATGTATCGACCATATCGACGGCGACCGAGCCAATAACCATGCAGATAATTTGCGTTGGGTTACGGTTAAAGAAAATCAGAATAACCCAATAACAAAATCTAAATGGATTGGAAAAAAAGCGAAACCGCACCACGAAAAAGCGGTTGAGCAAATAAAAAACGGTATTGTTGTAAATGTATTTGTTAGCATACAAGAAGCCGCCCGAAAAGGCAATTTTTCGGCAACGGCAATTTGTAAGGTATGTAAAGGGAAAGGAAATTTGCATAAGGGTTATAAATGGAGATATAAAAAATGAGAATCAAAAAGAGGCAACCCGATTACGGGGCAATTTCCCGCCGTTCAATCAAAAATGATTTCAGACGGGTACAAACATACCCGGAAAGGGAGAAACGCCCGCAAATCGAAAATCCGCCCGAAATAAATGCAGAAAGACGGGTTTTGTTTGTTGGCGAAAATTCGGGTTATTACAAATTGCGTTCTTTCATTGTTGGTAAATTGGTTCGATTAGTTCAAAAATCAAGCGTCGGCGGTTGGGTTTGTGAGTTCGTACACGACGACGACCGAAAAGCGATAAACCATGCCGCCGGATGGTCGGACAATAAGAAACAATATTTGTTGGATTGCATAAAATTCAAGTGACATGAAAATAAAATCAAAAACCGGATTTAAAATTGCGTTATACACGTTCGTGACGTTGACGGTTGCGTCTTATATGTGGGCGTTGTATAGTATCATTGTTTGGATAATTAAAGCGTTTTTTGTATGAGTGTAAACAAGGTTATTTTGATGGGACATACCGGGAAATCCCCGGATTTTAAGGAGTTCGACAACGGGGGTTGCGTGGCGACCTTTTCGTTGGCAACCACGAAACGAGGTTTTACCACAAAGGACGGGCGGCAAATCCCGGAGCGTACCGAATGGCATAACGTCGTATTGCAAAACGGGTTGGCAAAGGTCGCCAATCAGTACGTCAAAAAGGGCGACAAACTGTATATTGAGGGCGAATTGAGAACCCGGAGTTATGACGATGCGCAAGGCGTCAAACGGTATGTTACCGAGATAGTCGCAACCGATATGGAAATGTTGACCCCGAAAGCGACCGGAGCCGGGGCGCAAGTACCGCCGCCGCCCGTGCCGGATGCACCCGCCCCAGACGGAAACGACGATTTACCATTTTAAGCCGTGGACGATATGGGAGCGATAAACGGACGGGTTATTTACAGCCCAAAAGGTAAAGCCGGGGAATACGCCGAGAACGCCGCCAATTTCTTTGTCGGTTGTTCCAACGGTTGTACTTACTGTTATTTGCGCAAAGGTCGTGGCGCAAAGGTATTGGGAGGCAGTCGCCCGGAGTTGAAAAGGACGTTGCGGGAATATCCATACGCTTTGGATATTTTCAAAAACGAATTGTTGGCGCATAAGGAGGAATTGCAGAAAACGGGGTTATTCTTTTCGTTCACGACCGACCCGTTGTTGCCGGAAACGGAACGGTTGACCCGTCAAGCGGTCGGCGTATGCCAACGCCACGACGTCCCGGTTAAGATATTGAGCAAATGCGCCGAGGGGTTGAACCGCTTCATTGATTTTGCCGAGGCGTCCGAGGGTTGGGACGTGTCCCGTATCGCTTTGGGCGCAACGTTGACAGGTTGCGACGAATTGGAGCCGAACGCCGCCCCAAATACGATGCGGGTTAATGTGTTGGCACGGGCAAAACGCCACGGGTTCCGCACCTTTGCGAGCGTTGAGCCAATCCCGCCGGGGATGTACGACCGGGCAATTGCGATAATCAAATTGTCGTATCCGTTCGTTGACCTGTATAAAATCGGGTTGCAGAGCGGCGGAAAATATCCGAAACGGGAAATACGATTGATTTACGACACGATTACGGAACATTGGGACGCCAGCCCGCAACAACCCCGTATCTATTGGAAAGATAGTATTGTTAATCCGTTGGGGATTGACCGGGGAGAATTGCCGGGGTATTGTGTCCCTGTTAATTGGGATTTGTTTAACAATGAAAAGTGAAATACGGGTTGAGGTTCCCGCCGATTGCCGATTGGTCGGAGTAAGGACGGACGGCGATATTGTCGTTATCATTTACGAGCCAATCCAAAACGTCCGGCAAATTGGATTTATCCATTACCCGGAACCCGACGAAACCGAGGAACCCGAAAATAAAAAGTAAATATGCAGTACAGCAATAAGGATTACAACCCGGAAAAGCACGACCGTTGGCGTGCGTTGACCGTAAAACAGCCATACGCAAATGATTTGGTAACGGAGGCGTACAAGGACGAAAACGGTATTGTTTACGGGAAAAAGACAATTGAAGTTCGGAGCAAAAACACGTCATACCGTGGCGACGTGCTGATATGTTCCGCAGCGTCCCCGGTTTATCCGGGAATGGAAAGCGGCGTTACTTTGGGATTGGTTGAGTTGTACGACGTAAAGCCGATAAAAGAGTTTACGCCGGAGGATTGGGAAAACACCCGGATTCCAAAGGAAAAGAGGGCGAAAATAACAAAGGGGTACGGGTGGATGATGCGCAACCCAAGACGTGTTATTGAAATGCCAATTAAGGGGCAATTGGGTATCTATAATCTCGTATATACCAAGGGCGAAATAATACAATACCCCCGGAAAATGGTAATTGACAAAAAGAGTTGGGAACAGATAAAAAAACAGATAGAGAAATGAAAACAATCGGATTCCATATTGGACGTATCGGGTTTTATTTGTATCTGCAAAGTTTGTGGAAGTATAAGCAATTTTATTTGACGCCCGGAGTTATGGTTGAGGGCGTAAAAGGACATGACGTTTATTTAGATATTGAAATTAAATTGCTTTGTTTTTCCGTTGGCTTCCGGCTGATATGGATAAAAACCAAAAGAAATTATTAACTTTGTAATGTAAAATACTAAAAACGTGAGCGATGAAAGAGATAACAAAAATATTGCCATTAAATGAGGCGGCAAAGTTTCAAAAATCCGCAGGCAAATATGATTGCACAATTACGGAATTGGCGGTAATGGGAGCAGGGAAAGCAAGAATTTCAATTTCCGGAACAGAGGAAAATTTGGATTTGTTGGTTAGTTCGATAGAAAATGAGAATAAAGAAACCACAACCGTTTGAACCCGGACGTGAATACAACCCCGGCGAACTTGCAGTTTACCGGGGTATGGTAATAATTGCGGAAAGATGGGTTAAACCGTCTGATAAACTGATTGAAAAGGTTGGCAAATTTGTATGTTTGAGTAGATGCGCATGTTGCGTTATCCATAAAGACGATTGCCCGGCGGTTGGGCTTAAATGCCACAGAACAAGCCGTAGCGATAACAAAGTAATATATTTCAGAAAATTATATAACATAACAAAAAAAAGCGATGGAAAAGAAAAGATTTATTCCGTTTGATGCGGAAACGTTTTTGATGATTGAAGATGTAACGGGAACAGAACCGGAAGTTACAGAGAAAGAAAATTACTTTGAACTTAAAATGTACGCCCCGGACAAAGAGGAAAGAATAATTGAAGCCGCAATATATGCAGTTCAAGGCAGATACGGAAAAAGAATAAAAGACGCAAGGTCGATTAAAGAACAAAACCTTTTGCATGGTGCAATATTCTTTGTTGAATACGAAAAAGGGGCGGAAAATTTGCCAAATGAGTTGCGCACAAATTTAGGTATGCCGGACGAAACCGCCGAGGAATACAAACATTTTAAAGAACGTTTTAACAAAATACTATGACAAACGAAGAAAAAGAAGAATTAAGAAAAAAAGCGTTGTTCCTTACAAATACGGCGTATCTTTTGGCGGACATGGCACATACATGCGTTTTTTACGCTGATGATAAATTAAACCATTTAGGCAAATGCTTTGAAAAGGGCGAAAAAATGAGATTCAAAAAAGCTGCAAAGTTGACAAAAGAAGCATTTAAAGCCGTCAAGGAAATAACGGAACCATTGTATAATATTACCGACGTTGATAATGCGTGTATTGATAGCGATTATCTTTTGGAAGTTATTCAGTTGGTAATAAACAGAACCGACGAAACCGAGGAAAGCAAAACGGCGATGTTGGAATACATAAAGAAGTTACCACAAATTGAACATATAGAAGTTTAAGCGTATGAAAAAAGATTTTAAACAAGAACTAACCGAACTTATTAATAAGCACAGTTTAGAAAAGGAAATGAGAGATACCCCGGACTATATTTTAGCCCAAGTTTGCGTTGATGCGATGGCGGTATTTTCGGAAGCAATCGCCCGTCGTGACGAATGGCACGGATTCAGAAAGGCGGACGAAAAGAACGCAAAGGACGCAAAAAGAAATTACCCGGAGGATTGCAATATTTGCAAAGACCGTTTCAAATGCGCCGGTTATATGAAAACGCAGCCAATTGCAAATCTGATTCAGCGAATGAGAAAGACAAACGACGAAGAAGAAAGAAAGGCGATTTGTGATTTTGTAAAGAACGCATACAAGGCAACGTTGCCAAAGAAATTGGAAGATATTCCGCAGGAAGTAAAAGACGTTGCCGGAGTATTGGAAAAGACATTGGGCGCACGTGTTGAGATACACCGCATAGAGGACCCGAAAGAAAACGCAGATTCAGAAAGAAGCCAAGAAAGGAGGGCGGAAATGAAACCCGTTGAGTTTCCCGGCGTGAACGTAGTATTTGCGAAAGACCAACCGGAATACATTCCGTTGCCAGCAATGAAAGTTCCAAACGACCCGCAGGGGATTATAATTACCAAATGGCAGTTATCCCCGGAAGAATTGGAGAGAATAAAAGAAACCGGAACAATACATTTGTCGGTTGCGACGTTTAACCAACCATTGCAACCCGTATTGTTAACCGTAGATTTACCAACAGAAAAATAATAAAGTTATGGATAAAGAAACATACGTAAAAAGAATGGCAGAATTAGCCGAGATAAAACAAAAGGCTTTGGAGTACAACAGAAAGGAAAGAGAAAAAGCCGCAGAAAGTTACATAACAGAAAATTGTCCGTTTAAAAAAGGCGATAGAATAAAATACAACGGAAAGCCCGGAAAGATAGAAGTTATCAAGGCAGAACACAACGGCAATTTTTCGTATGAAGTTAGGTTTGACAAAAAGGACGGTACGCCGTCAGTTAGGGTAACAAGTATTTACCCATTGTTGAAAACCGACAAAATGGAAAAAGAATAAAAAACGCCCCGGAATTATAACCGGGGCTTTGCCGTTTAGGTACCGGAACGAAAGAAAGCCAAAATAAGTCCCGTAGGGCGACGAAAATACAAAAGACAATAAAAGTATCAAGTAACAAACAAAACCCGCTTAAAACGAAAATTCCCCGAAAATAACAAGCAAAGGGAAAGCGACGTTTGAGAGGAAAGCAAAGTAAATGGCTTTGCTGTTATAAAAAGGTTTGAAATATGGAAGCGAGTAAAAGACAAAGGGGCGGACGCCCGAAAATGTGCAAACGAACAAAAGACCAAAGGGAGTTTGATTTGGCTTTTTGTTCAAATCTGTTTTTACGTGGTTACACGTATAGGGAGATTTCGGAAAGGCTGAATGAGAAAAACGCCCGGCGTGGCGTAGGTTATACCATAACAAAACAAATGGTATATTGGGATATGCAACAATTGCTAATTGAGTGGAAACGTGAACGTATGGAAAATATAGACGATTACGTTACGCAGGAATTGCGAAAGTTGGATAAAATGGAGGTTGAATTGTGGGAGGCGTGGGAACGTTCAAAGACCGGGAAATTGCGAGAGAAAAACAGACAGAACGCAAAGCCCCGTAAAGTGTTGGAGGATGGCGACAACCCGGGATATTACGGGTATGAGGAAACCACAACGGAAACGTCCGCCGGAAACCCCCGGTTTTTGGATTTGCTTTTGAATGTGCAGCAACGCCGGGCAAAGATGTTGGGATTTGATGCACCAATTAAAGTTGAGATTCCGGGAATAGAAAAAAGCATAAACGGCGATGCACCGCAATACGATGTATCAGCAATCCCGGAGGATTTATTGTTTGCGGTTGCTGATAAACTACAAACAGCAGAATATAAAAAACAATTAGCAGAGAAAGGAGTAATTGACGATGGCACGAACAACAAAGAATAATATCAAAAAAAAAAGACGAACCGAAACCCGTACACACGTGCGGCGAATGTGGTTGGGGTAAATTCTATTATGAACATTCAAATTTGGATATGGCCGGGAACCCAATTTGTTTAAAATGCCCGTTTGTCGAAAATCGCAGTATAATACGTTCGGAAAAAGCGTGCGACAAATGGAAAATGAAACATTAAATTGGTCGTTTTTTAAGATTTCCGGTTTTTAAGTCAGAAAAAATACGGGGGTAAGACAAAAATATATGGTATATTTTTAAGAATTAAACAAAATGGATAAAGAACAATTACTTAAAATGTACGCCGCACTAAAAAACAATCCCGGGGAATTAGTAAAAGCGGCGTCACGCAATAGGCTGATAAACTTTGCCCGGTATATGCAACCGGATTTAGCATTGGAACCGTTTCACGTCGTTTATTATACGTTGTTGGATAAATTCGCCCACGGCGAAATAAAGAAAATGATTGTGCAAATGCCCCCTCAACATGGGAAAAGCGAGGGTTCAAGCCGAAAGTTACCCGCTTTTATGTTGGGTTTAGACCCGGACAAAAAGATTTGTATCGGTTCCTATGCGGCAACCATTGCGAGAGATTTTAACCGTGACGTCCAAAGGGTAATTGATACGCCAAGTTACCGGGAATTGTTCCCGGAAACGTATTTGAACGGTTCCAACGTCGTAACAATGGCTAATACGTATTTACGAAATTCTGACGTTATAGAAATGGTTGGGCATAAGGGTTCGTTGCGTGTTGTCGGTCGTGGCGGTTCGTTGACGTCAAAAACGGTTGATGTATCTATTTTGGACGACGTTTACAAAGATTATGCCGAGGGCAACAGCCCGATTGTACGTAATGCGGCGTGGAAATGGTACACGACCGTTGTACGTACCCGTTTGCATAATGATTCCCAAGAATTAATTGTGTTTACCCGTTGGCATGATGATGATTTGATTGGGCGTATTGAAAAAAGCGGGGAAACCGTAATTGACATTAAAAGTTGGGATGATGTAAAAGACATTCCGGCGGGCGCATGGGTACGAATAAATTTTGAGGGACTGAAAACCGGGGAACCAACAGATATTGACCCACGGGAACCGGGGGCGGCGTTATGGGATAGACGACACAGCCGGGCAAAATTGGAGGGACAAAGAGCGTTAGACCCCGTACAATTTCAATGTTTGTATCAAGGCAACCCCGGAAACGCAGAGGGTAAATTGTACCGGAACCCGTTCCGAACATACGTTGACAAATCCGAATGGGGGACGTATGTACGTAGCGGAAATTATACAGACGTTGCCGACGAGGGCGACGACTTTACATTTTCGGCATGTTATGACATTTACAAATCCGGTAATGAGGCGTGGAACGAACAAAAGAAACGGTTTGAACCGATTTTGTATGCGCTAATTACTGACATGGTATTTACGCAGGAAAACACGGAAATAACAGCCGTTACCGTCCCGGATATGATAAACAGATGCGGAACGCAAAAAGCATGGATTGAAAGTAACAACGGCGGTTCCGGCTTTGAAAAGGTTATAAGGAAAAAGATAAAAGCAGTAACAGAACCATTTTATCAAGGGGCAAACAAGGAAAGCCGTATTATAACAAATTCAGCGATGGTAAATGCACAAATAATAATGCCGATTGGATGGGAACAACGTTTTCCAAAGATACACGAACATTTGACCGGGTTTTTGCGTGATTTTCCTGCAAATACCCATGACGACCCGGAGGACGGTTTGACCGGAATATATGAAAAGGAATTGGCGGACGGCGATACAAGACCATACAGCCAAGCAACAAGGGGAATTAAACGTCGCAATTAGCATTTTATTTCATATATGCAAGGATTTAGCCGAAAATATTATAACTTTGCAATAAGTAATGGGGCAAAGGGTTAGCCCCCGGAGATAATAACAAAAGTTTTAACGTTAAAAAATTAAGATTATGGCTATTTGTAAATGCCCGGCAGCAGCAGCGTTGCCAAACATTCCAAACTTTACGTGTGCCGAGAGTTTCGGACAGATTCAGAAAGTAGCGTTTCAGAGATTGTATAAAAGCACCGGAGAAAAAAATTCATTTACCACGACGGCGGGTATTGGGAAAAAAGCGTCATGGACGCCGTTGTTATCGGCAGATGACGACACGAAAGTTGTTGTCTCCCCGTATATCCAAGCACCGACAGCAGAAGCAGGCGCACCCCGTACGTTCGGCGGAGGAAACGAAACGTTGGGCGGTATTGAAGAAATTATTGGACGTGAGCCAACCCCATTTACGGCGGTTATGCGTAAAATGCCGCAATCACTGATTAAAGCATTGAAAGATTTGCAATGTGAAAGCGATTCCCAAAATTTGGGGGTTTATTTGTTTGATGAAAACGGCGCAATTGGTGCATTGCAAGACCCGACAACAGAAAAAAAGCATTATCCTATTCCAATTCGTTCTTTGTTTATCGGGGATAAAACATTGGGAGGATTTGAGGCACCCGATAGCAACGCAATACAATGGGCGTTTTTACCTAATTGGTCGGACGATTTGGCTATTATCGTACCGGAAGATTTTAACCCGCTAACAGACTTAAAAAATGCAGCAGGGTAAACAAACAATAGTGACGTTGGAAAATGAAACATTGAAAACGACACGAGATTTTGAAGTTAGCCACGCCGAAAGACTTTTAAAAATGCCAAATAACGGCGGTTGGCAATTACCGGAAAATAGTAAATTTGAATTTGACAAAGAAAATGGGCTTAAATATAAGAGAAATAAAAAAGCAGATAACGGAGCCACGGAACAAAGCGGCGATAAGTAGGGCGATTTACCACCAAAACCGCATACGATTTCATGCGGAAAAGGCGTTGACGCCATACATTACGCAACCCGTGACCGATTTTTTGGCTTATGTTTCAAACCTTATACCCGCAGACAAATTCAAAGTGTTCAAAACATTGTTCCGTTACCCCGTAAAGACAAACGAGGTAACGGGCGTTTGTTTTGATAAGTTGAGCCGCATTTTTGACGGTCGTAACCCGGCGTTCAATTATCAGTTTATGAACAGCGAACAAAGGGACGATTGGGAGTATTACAGACAACACGTATTGGAAGAACCCGAAATTTGGAGCACAAAGGGATGGGAATATTTCAAAACCGAAATTAACAGCGTATTAATTGTTGATTTGCCAAAAGAGCAATCCCCCAGCGATAATTACCCGCAACCGTACTTTTATTGGTTGCCAATTGAACACGTTATTTCATACAAGGCAGACAAAACAACGGGCGTTATGCGTTGGATAATATTCCGGCAGGACGACAACCGTATTGCCGTAATTGACGATGAACGATACCGGGTATTTACCGAGGAAAAAGGCAATATTGGCGAATTGCTGATTGATAGCCCGCACGATTTGGGATATTGCCCAGCACGTTTTTTTTGGAAAGAACCATTGAGTTTGAGAGAACCGGACGTTAAGGCGTCCCCGTTAACAACCGAGTTGGAAAGTTTAGATTGGTTCCTTTTTTATCATTTATCAAAGAAAAATTTGGATATGTACGGGTCGTACCCGATTTATTCCGGATATGAACAAAGTTGCGATTTTACGAACGGCGAAAACGGCGATTATTGCGACGGCGGGTTTTTGAAAGATAAACAAGGCTATTATAAATTAGACCAAGCGGGTTTATTGATGCGTTGCCCGAAATGCGGAGATAAACGAATTGTCGGGGTTGGTTCATTCATTGAAATTCCGGTACCGGACGGCGACAAACAGCCGGATTTGCGCAACCCGGTTCAGATGTTGACCGTTGACCGTAATAGTTTGGATTATAACGTTAGCGAGGAAGAACGGTTGCGTACAAACATAATTACGGCGGTTGTTGGTACCAACGAGGAAATAACAACCCGTGAAGCATTAAATGAACAGCAAATTAAAGCCAATTTTGAAAGCCAAAGCACGGTATTAAACCGAGTAAAAAAAGGCTTTGAGGCGGCGCAAAAGTTCGTTGACGAAACCGTTTGCCGTTTGCGTTATGGAACAATGTTTATTTCGGCAAAAATCAATTATGGCACCGAGTTTTATTTGTCTGATGCAACCCAATTGCGAGAACGTTATAAGATGGCGAAAGAAAGCGGAGCAAGCGAGGGGGAATTGGATGCGCTACAAAATCAGATTATCGAAACGGAGTACAGACACGACCCAATACAAATGCAACGTATGTTAGTGTTGGCAGAATTGGAGCCGTACCGACATTTGACACGTCCGGAAGTATTAGAATTGTACGAAAAACAGCTAATTACCGAGGATGAATTGCGCATTAAATTGAATTTCGCTAATTTTGTGCGTAGGTTTGAACGTGAGAATACAAACGTTTTGGAATTTGGCAGCCAAATACCATTTTCCAAAAAAATTGAAGTAATAACAAAAAAAATTTATGATTATGCGAGTGAAAGCAGAAACAGAGGGTAAAACAAAGGACGTCGGATTGTTGGACGTTACCCCGGAAAATTTCATTGTCCCAAAAGGGGAAGAAAGTTTTTATCATTGTCGTATTGAGGTTGTAAAATTCAACCAAGAAACGGGCGAAAGAATTTCACGACCACGTATGCAGGTTTTCGGAAAAAAGTTCTTTGAAACATTCGGATTGCACAATTTGCGAAAAATGGGTTATAAAGTTGACATTATGCACGACCCGAACGTTTGGGAGGCAGCGAACAAAGAAAAGATTGAAGCCAGCAAACGAGCAAAGGCAGAAGCAGCAGCAAAGGCGGCAGCAGAAGCAAAGGCGGCAGAACGTGAACAAATGAAAGCCGAAATTATTGCAGAACTGACAGCCGCCGGAGTTATCCCAGCAGAACCAAAGAAAGCCGGACGAAAACCAAAAGCCGAAAAAACAGCAGAAGCAGAGGAAGCGGCAGGCGATAGCCCGGAAAACAACGAGAATGTTTAACCATTAAAAATTACGAATATGGCACAGATTGCACAGCAAGACAATTTGGTTATTGAAGTAACCACAACCGCCGCAGCATTGGACGGCGACACAAAGAAAAAGTTGATTGAATGTATTGAGGGCGGAACAATTACCGACGTTATTTTGGTAACAAAAGAGGCTGAAAAGAAAATCAGCCATGCACGTGTTGTTAGTTGGTTGGTTGACACAACCGAGGATTCCCCAAAATACACAATTGATATTATTAACGCAAACAGCGGAGAAGTAAAAGCAATCGCACTTAATTAATTCAAAGGGTAAGAATATTATGTTAACGAGAGAAATTTTAGTTGCAAATGCGGCTTTGTCGGGATTGTCTGACGAACAGATTACAGCGATAACAACATTATCGCAGAATGACGAAAACAGCGTTATTGCCAAGAAAACGGGCGAAATTTACGGGGCTTTGGATGCCGATATTTTGGCGGTTTCCGGTATCGCTAAAAATGGAACCGAAAAAACGTATGATTACGCAAAACGTGTAATGGGGGAAATGAAAACAAAAGCCGATGGCGCAACCGGGCTGCAATCGCAGATTGATTCATTGACCAAGGAAAAAGCCCGTTTGGAAAAGGCAATTGCCGATGGTGCGGCAGATGCGGAAACCGTGAAAGCATTGAAGCAGGCAAAAGCAGATTTGCAGAACGTGACAACGCAGTTTACCGAGTTGACAACCAAGTATGAGGCAGAAAAGGCAAACCACGAAAAAGAATTGTTCGGAGTAAGAATTGACAACGCATTGCAGACAGCCGCCGCCGGGCTTAAATTCAAAGCAGGATTCCCGGAAAGCGTAACAAAGGTTATTTTGACGCAGGCGACCGAAAAAGTAAAAGGCATGAACCCGGAATATATAGACGACGGAAACGGCGGAAAGGTTTTGGCGTTCAAAGATGCAAGCGGCGCAATTATGCGCAATCCAAACAATCAGTTGAACCCATTCACGCCCGCCGAGTTGCTGACAAAAGAATTGGAAACGATGGGAGTATTGGAGCAGCAAAGACAACAGCCAGGAGGCGGCACAAATAAGCCCGCAGGCGGTGCCGGAGGCGGCGGAATTACATTGGACGTAAGCGGAGCCAAAACGCAATCAGAGGCGTACGAACTTATTACAAAACAATTGATGGCGCAAGGTAAAACGGTAGGTTCCAAAGAGTTTGACGAAGGTATGAGAAAGGTTTGGCAGGAAAATAGTATTAACAAATTGCCGGAGAGATAACCGGGTAATGGGTAAACCCGCATTTAATAACAAATTAAAATAAAAAGACTATGAGTTTAATTGCAACAAGATTACAGAATTGGCGAGTAGAAAACCCGGAGTTAGACCGTAATATGACCCGCCCGTGCGAGTATGGCGCATTGGATTTTTTCATTGAACAGACCAACGCCGGAAATTCCATTTTGTCCCCGAAATTGCGTGAACGTGCGTTTGCCTCAATCGGAAATACGGTACAAGTTCCGGTTATCAATTACGATGGCGACGTTACGGTTAGCAACGTTCGTACGTGTGTTATCCCGGACGATGAAAACACGTCCGCACTTTATACCGTGGTTTGGGCGACATATTCCGTCGGCTTTACAATGGTGCCAACGTTGTATATGAACAACGAAATTTCGTATGAGCACGATTTCAACCGCAAAATGGAAAAGGTTTGCAGAGCGTTTGCAAATTCGTTAGACCAAGCAGCCGTTTCAGCGTTGGAGGCAGGAAAAACCCAAGTATTGAAAGACAAGTTGAATTACAATTTCGCTGCAAATGTTATTGAGGTTACAACGCAGATGGCAACCGAAATTATGGGCGATATTAACCCGATTATGCGTGCAAATTGTTATCCGGGTTTGGTTCACGTCGTAGGTAACGCCGGAATTGACAGCCTTATTAAAAAATTGGCACAGCACGGTATTTATAACGACGTAAACAAGCGTATGGAATACGAAAATAAAGTGTTCCATTATACAAACAACGTCGTAAATGAAGCTAGCAAAAACGGCACATTCTTTGCCGTAGAGGATGGTAACGTTGGCGTTTTAACACGTGTTGACCGTGAGGCGTTGAACCGCACCCGTGCGAATTTCCACGAATGGGACGTTGTACGTTTGCCGTACATTGATTTGCCCGTTGGTTCGCACTATTACACAGCAGTTGGCGACCAGTCACAGACAGCAGGCGCAGCGAGTGCCGATATGACGTGCAACGTGAAAGAATATTTTGGATTTAGCGCAGACGTTGCGTTTGTAATTGCTTACAACAGCGACCCAACAACCGTTGCAAATCCGATTATCAAAGCGCAGATTGCAGCACGTGCGGAAAATGTACCTTTGGGTATGCCTGTATATGTAACCAACGCCGGGGAATTTCCCGCCGGAGGTGCAGGCGCATAAGCCGGAAAACGGAACAATTATTTAACCGAGGGGACGGGGTGGTTATCCCCGCCCCCTTATTTATTGCAATCTTAATTCCTAATATGGGAAATAAATGGGCGTTTTTATGATAAGAATAAATGAAATATGCGAAGCGTTAAAAAATGTGTGCGGGTGGGAGCAATCATACGACCCGGCAAAGGCGATAGACGACAATTTAACGCAGACGGAAAGTGGGTTGTATTTTCAAGGTGCGCACCCGCTTTTGACGTTGGATAGTATGGCGGCGATTATGCCGGATGATTGGGGGCTGCAATACCCGGAATGGAACATGATATTGCCGTACAAAGCCGGGCAGAAAGTGAGCCATAACGGTATTGTTTGGATTGCTAAAATTGACAACACCGGAGAGGAACCAACGGCAAGCGATTTTAATAATCATTACAGCCGGGAGGATTACGGAAACCCATATTGGAAACCGTATAATATGTTGACGGACTTTTTGGAGAGAATGACCCGAAACGGAATTGCGACCGCAATACAGACGTTTACACAGATTAAGCAGTTGGATAAAGAAACACGTAATTTGTTGGAGCGAAAAACGTTCTTTGATGGTGCCGGACGCATACGGGCGACGTTGCAAAACAATCATAAGTTGGTAGGATTTGAAATTGTCCCGGTTCGTGCAATGGGAGTGACGGCGAAAATTGAAAAGATAGGTTTGCAAATGACCGGGGGAACCGGGGTTGTTAGAATGTATTTGTTTCATTCGTCGCAGATAGACCCAATAAAGACTTTTGATTTGAATTTTACCGTTACAAATGGCGGTTTTCAGTGGTTCCCGTTAACTGATTGTTATTTGCCGTATATAAGCGACAAGAACAACGCCGGGGGGTCGTGGTTCCTTTGCTACAATCAAGACGAATTACCCGCCGGAATGGAAGCAATTAACGTATCAAAGGATTGGAGCCGGGAGCCGTGCGGAACGTGCAACATGGGTTCCGTTGAGGTTTGGCGAGAATTGACAAAGTATTTGCAAGTAACGCCGTTTATGTATAATGCGCCGGAAACGTTCGCAGAATACCCGGAGTTGTGGGATATTGCATACACGATGTACACACGAACCCAAAATTACGGGCTGAATTGCGAAATTACTATTGGATGCGATTTAACGGATTTCATTATTTCCCAAAGGCAGATTTTCCAAACGGTAATACAAAGACAAGTTGCTGCAATTGCATTGCGGACGTTGGCAATGAACCCCAACGTAAGGGTTAACCGCAATCAATCAAACGCAACCCGGATGGATATTTTGTATGAGTTGGACGGCAACACGTCCGGCGTTCGTCCCGGCGGTTTAGGTTACGACCTTAAAAAGTCTTATGAGGCGTTGCAAATAGATACGCAAGGGTTAGACCGTATCTGTTTAGCCTGCAATAACCGTGGGGTAAGATACAGAACCGTGTAATTATATAATTCAAAGGGAAAGTTGTATATAATTTCATGTAAAAGTTGTATTTATGAAACGGATAACCGATTTGCGAAAAAGGGTTGCGGATTTCAACGAGGCTTTGACGTCCGGGCGGATAATACAAAACATTATATGGGACAATGAGGCATATATAGTTGATTTGAACGCCGAGGAACAATTGTTTGAACAAGGTATTAACCGTTTGGGCGTCGAAATTTCGGATTATGCACCATACAGCCCCGTAACAATCGCAATTAAAGAGGCTAAGGGACAGCCGACAAACCGGGTAACGTTACGGGATGAGGGAGATTTTGAAAGTAGTTTTTATTTAGAGGTTGGCGACAAACAATTTGAAATTAAAGCGTCTGACTTTAAAACAGAGGATTTAATAAAAAAATACGGTCGTCAAATATTGGGTTTAACCGACGAAAATATTTCAATATTGATTTGGAAATATATTTTCCCGGATTTAATGGCAGAAACAAAAAAACAAATTTATGGCAAATAATGTAAAAGCCCCGGTTATTGACAACCCGGAATTGTTAGACCGGATAATTGGAAACATGCAAAACGGATTGGTTGATAATTTGCCGTGGTTGGATTTTGCATTTGGCAGGGCGGAAAGACTTGTTAAATACAACGGGAACCAAAAGCGATATTATACGCCAAATGTTTATTCCGGCAATAACGATTATATGGAAGTAACGCCGGATGCAAATATTGGTAATTTCTGTTTTTTTTGGGTTGACGACCCGCAAAACATAAGTTGGGAACCCGGCGTTGATATTGGGATAAAAACGGCGTTTTCGATTATCTTTTGGTTTGATTACAGAAAGATATACAACGATGCAAGCACACGCAACAAAGAGGATTTGAAGCGGCAAATATTGGACGTTTTGAACGGCGGTTTTTTGGTGCGAAATGGAAGTTACAGAATAAACAAAGTGTACGAATTGGCGGAAAACATTTACAGGGGCTTTTCGTTGGATGAAATAGAAAACCAATTTTTAATGCACCCGTTCGGCGGATTCCGGTTTGAGGGCGAATTGAGTATTGGAGAAACATGTAAATTGTAGTATATGGAACATTTTATTTATAACATTATTGTTGTCGCATTAATAGCGGCTTTTGTGCTGACGTTATTACGCAAATGGGGCGTCATTGAATGGGTACAGATTCACGGGAACGATTTCTTTTCAAAGATGTTTAATTGCGATTTCTGTTTGTCGTGGTGGACTTGCGTTTTGATTTGTTTCTTTGCGTTGATATTTACCGGGAACCTCTCATTTTTGGGCGTTCCCTTTTGTAGTACAATGATAACACGTGTTTTATTATGAAGAATGTACAAATAAAAGGAATGAACGTTGAGTTGTATGATTCAATCGAGGATTTGCCAATTATGCGTTTCCACAAGTATAACAAAATGCTTTTGGTTGACGCCGGGGTTGGTTCCGATTTGTCGGATTTTGACCGACATATTGAAAAGGTAATACGTTATTTGAACAGCCCAACGCCAAACATGGCAACCGTTGAGTTGGAAAATATGCGCCAAAACATATATTTCATTCAATCCGAGGTTTCCCCCCGGCATTTGGCTTTTGCCGTGTTGGTTAAATCAATAAATGGTAAACCCCGAAATGATTTGTCAGATGATGGATTGCAACAAACAATGAGTCTTTTTAAAGACGTTGCAAATTCAGAGATAACCGCCCATTTGGAAGCGGTTAAAAAAAAAATAGACGATGAATTGCGTTTGTATTTTCCCCGGTTGTTCGATGATGCGACATTGAAAGAGTATTACGATAAATTGAAACAAAGAACGATTGTTGTATTACGCACAATAATAGACGGTCGGGCAACCGAGGCGGACGCAAAAGAGATTGACGACATTACGGCGGAGTTGATAACCTATTTCAACCCGCAGACGTTTACCGGTTCGGAAAGCGTGGAAATTAGGCATGACAGACAATTTGAAAATATGTGTTTGATATTGTCCCAAAATTTGCATGTTGACCCAAAGAAATTTACCGTTTTGGAATATTACAACGCATTTGAGTATATCAAGGAACAAGCCAAAAAAGCAAACAAGCAAAAAAGGGCAAAATAAGGAGATTTCCGGCGTTTTTATTTTTAGGCGATAAATTACACATTTGAGAAAAGAAAATGCAACAGACGGGGAATTTCCCGTAAATAACTAAATAATCGGCGTATGGCAGATAATAACAACCCAATCAAATATTCGGATTTAATAAGCCCGGATAATTCGATTACAGATTTGATAAAACAATTGGATGAACTTTCGGACACCTATACAAATGCACTGAAAAATATCAAAGCCGAGGCAATACAATTGGCGGAGATTCTGAAAAAGGTTTCCGGCGCAACGGAGGACGGGCGAAAGACAACCAAAAAAGCCGCAGACGATGCGGAACGTTTGGCACGTGCGCAACGTGATTTGGCGTTTGCAGAAAGCGAGAACGCCAAAAAGTTAGCCGAGTTAAAATTGGCACAGCAGGAAGAGAACCAAATTAATAAACTGATTGTGAAAATAAATCAATCCGCCGAGGGTAGTTATAACCGTTTATCGGCGCAATATTCATTGAATAAGATTTATTTAAACAACATGACTAAAGCCGAACGGGAAAACACCGAGGAGGGGCGAAAATTGGTTGCACAAACCAAAGAAATATACGAAGAAATGAAACGTTTGCAGGAAGCAACCGGGAAATTTCAATTGAACGTCGGAAATTATACGGAGGCGTCCGACGCAATTATTGCGTATGGCGACAAATTAAAAGAAACGTTAGGTTTAAATAGCGCATTTGGCGAAAGTCTTTTGGCGTTAGGACGTGGCGGGGCTGAAAGTAAAGCCGTTTTTACAGCTATTGGCGACGGGGCAAAAGCATTGGGAAAAACTTTGTTGGGATTACTTTCAAACCCGGTTTTTTTGGCGATTGCCGGAATTGCGGCGGCGGGTGCGGCGTTTAAATGGTGGTACGATTATAACGCCGGGTTAGTTGAGGCAACGAGATTGACGCAACAATTTACCGGGAAAAGTGGCGATGATTTGAAAGCGTTTAGAAATGAGGTGCAAGCCGTCGCCGATTCATTCAACGCAGATTTCCGGGAAACATTGATTGCAACAAACGCATTATCAAAACAATTTGGTATTTCTGCAAATGAGGCATTGCAATTGGTTAAGGATGGGTTTTTAGCCGGAGGCGATGCGAACGGGGAATTTTTAGACACGTTGAAAGAATACCCGGCATATTTCAAAGAGGCGGGAATATCAGCAGACCAATTTGTTGCAATTGTTACCCAAACAAACAAAATGGGTATCTTTTCAGACAAAGGCGTTGATGCAATTAAGGAGGCAAATTTGCGTTTGCGTGAAATGACGACGGCGACGGCGGCGGCTTTGGATGGTATTGGTATTTCGTCGGAACAAGTTCAAAAAGATTTGCAGACCGGAACCAAAACAACGTTCGATGTTATACAAGACGTTTCCGCAAAATTGGCAGAATTGCCGGATAATGCGGCAACGGTCGGGGCTGCAATTGCAGATATATTCGGGGGGCCCGGAGAGGACGCCGGATTGCAGTATTTGCGCACGTTGAAAGATATTTCAACAAACATGGATGAAGTAAAAGGGAAAGCCGGAGTTTTGGCGCAATTGCAGGAGGAACAATTGCAAAGCCAAATTGAGTTGCAAAACGCATTATCCGGGTTGTTTGACGCAACCGGATGGAATTTTGAAACGTTGACAACGCAGGCAAAAGTTTTTGTTAACCAAGGATTGACGGCGATAATAAAAGGGGTTATTGATGTTGTCAATTACTTTATTGAGTTGTACAATGAAAGTGTTTTGATACGTGCCATTTGGAACGGTATAGTTGCCGGATTTAAAACCACATTTGACACGTTGGGAAATTTGTTTGGATTCTTTATTGATATTGTCAAAGCAACCGGAACCGCATTAAAGGGAGCGTTTACGTTGGATTTTGACGACGTTAAAAAAGGGTTGTCAGATTATGCAGCCGCATACGGAAATTTGGTAAAAGCACAAGTAAAGGACATTACCCAAAATTTCAAAGAGGGGTTGGATGATATGCAAAAGAAAATAAAGCCGATAACAATCCCCGTTTCCGTAGGAGATACGCCAAAAGAACCGACCGGGAACAAACCCGTAACAACACAGAACCCAACCGTAACGCCGATGGGTAAAAGCGATGCGGAAAAGGCAGCAGAACAGCAAGCAAAACAAATTGAGGCGGCATATAAAAAGAATTTGGAAGCAACCCGAAAATTGCAGGATGCACAATTGCAGTTGGAAACCGACGAATGGGCAAAGCGTCGCCAACAAACGCAATATCAGTATTCCCGCCAAATTGAGGATTTACAACACCAATTGCAGACCGAAAAGGATTTGAACGAAACCGGACGCCAAGCGATAAACGCCACAATTACGGCGTTGGAACAGCAACAAACCGAGGCATTATTGAAAATCGAACAAGACCGACAATTGCAGGAATTGGCGTTGCAGAAAGAAAGCATTGAATTACGTTTGCAAGCAGTCAAAGAGGGAAGCGAGCAGGAAAGACAATTGCGGATGCAGTTGTTGGAAAACGAAAGACAAACCGCATTATTACAGAACCAACAGAAACCGACCGGGCAACAGCAAGACGTCGGAGCGATTAATGCAAGTTTTGACGCAAAGGGAGCCGGAATTGCGGACGAATATTTGCAAGCGCAATTACAGATATTCGACCAACAACAAGCGTTGGCACAATCGGAGTTTGATTTGTTGAGAAATTCAGAAGCCCGGAAAACTCAATTTCGTTTGCAAGCAGAAAAGGAACGTTTGCAAAAGGTTTTAGAATTAAATCAGCAAGCCGCCAATAAATTGTCTGATGTTGAGGTACAAACAATTCAAAACACTATTAAAAAAACAGACCAAGAAATTGAGCAATCCAAAGGGGAGGAACGAGGAACAGACATTTACGGTTTGTTTGGGCTTAATTTGGACGACGACCAAAAGGAGGCAATAAGTACGTCCGTATCCTTTGCATTGGATGCGTTAAATACATTCACGGCGGCACGTGTTGCCGCAGCAGATGCAGCCGTTGAGCAAGCGGATAAAGAGGTTTCCGCCGCACAATCGGCGTTGGATGCAGAATTGGAAGCAAGGGCAAACGGGTACGCCAATAATGTTGTACAAGCGCAAAAGGAGTTGGATTTGGCAAAGAAAAACCAAGAAAAAGCGTTGAAAGAACAACAGAAAGCGCAAAAACAGCAGGCAGCAATACAAACATTGCAGCAAATCGGAAACATGGTAACAGCATCGGCGCTGATATGGTCGCAATTAGGTTTCCCGTTTGCAATACCTGCAATTGCCGTAATGTGGGCGAGTTTTGCAGCGTCTAAAATCAAGGCGGCGCAATTGGCAAAACAGACCGGAGGAACCGGAGGAACGGAAACATACGGCGACGGTACCGTTGAACTTTTGGAGGGCGGTTCGCACCAAAGCGGAAATGATATTGATTTAGGAACGAAACCGGACGGAACCCGCCGACGTGCCGAGGGAGGCGAATTTTTCGCCGTGATAAATAAACGAAGTTCACGCCGTTTCAGAAAGATAATACCGGACGTTATCAATTCGCTAAACAATGGTACGTTTGCACATAAGTATTTAAAATCCTATTCAGACGGCGACGGTTTGACGTTAAACGTTACCGGACAAAGCCCGGATTTACGCAATTTGTCGGATGATGTAAGGGAAATTAAGGAACAGAACCGACGACGGGTTTACGTGGATGGCGACGGAAATACGATTGAAAGTTACAAGAATTTGAAACGTAAAATAAAAAGACTATGACACCAAAATATAGATTCTTTTTGCAGATAGGGGAGGACGGAACCAAACAAACCGTCTGCCCCAATTATAAGGATGATTTAACGTTGGATTATGAGTTGGAAACAAATCAAAGGTTTTACCGGGCTAAATTGTCCGGTAAAATAAACTTTGTCCGTGCTGATTACGATATTATCAATAACGCCCCGTTTGATTCTGAATTTTTCCTATATATCGAAAAAAGCGATGATTGGGGACAAACATACAATCAATACTATAAAGCAAAGTTTATGAAAACGGATTGTACGTTTAATGATGATGATAAATTGGTTACGGTACAGCCGGAAACAATAGACCAATACAACGACGTTTTGGCAGGATTGGAAAAGGAATACAATTTAATTGAGTTGGCCCCACAAATCGAATTTCTTACAATAAGAAAACGCCCATTGATACAAATATACGTTCCCGGAGATAGTATTGTTTCGTGCTTTTTGGGCGGTACGAATTGGGAACAAGACGCAAACGCCACGACCGACCAAAACGCATTAGTTGGTACATATCATTTTGCATTGTGCAATATTTTGAAAGAAATACAGATTACGCCGAATGGTTCCCCGTCGGCAATAGGCGGATTGTATATCGGACGAATGAAAACTGGTGCAAATGCGAATAATTTCGAGGGGAATTTATACCCGGAATTAAACGTAGATTATTATATCTATATTTCGCAACAAAGAATTGAGGGTTTACCGTTTGGGGGTGTTATAGTCGAAATACGCAAACGTTCCGATGATACGGTAATGTTTCGCTATTCAAAGGCTACAACATCTCCTTTTGATACGTTGGAGTTTGATTTAACCGCCGTTGAGGGTTCCGGAGCAACGGGTACGATGCACGCCGATATGAAAAGTTATAATATATACGCCCGATATTTGGTTGATGTTGATAAAATAGACGATTTAGATACATACCCGTTGCCGTCCGATGATATTGTAGATAATAATAGAAATTACCGCCGGGCAATTGGTTACGCAATCGACGTGGCATTTATATCTAAAAATTTTTCAGATACGCCGACCGAGTGGGGATTGGCCGACAGTGGAAAGTATTTTGCGCCGCCTTATTCCATATATGGACAAACGTTTTATCCAATCGCCCGGTCAACGTGGCGTTATGCGTCGTTATGGTTTGGGTTTTATCTGATGGATTGGATATTAGAGGAAAAAGCCCGAAAAGCATATACTTTGCGTGATGCGTTTACATTGTCGTCATGTATCAATGTGCTATTAAAAGAATTTGCGCCCGGAATAACGCATGAAGCGACGCCGGAATACAGCCAATTTCTTTATAACACAAACAATCCTATTTCCGGGCAGTCATTTAAGTTGCTAATAAGTCAGAAAAGTAATATCATTAATGGCGAATATAAAACCCCGGCGCAAAAAGCCCCGATTACATTACAACAGATTATGACGATGTTACGGGATATTTACAAATGTTATTGGTATATTGAGGACGGAAAATTTAAAATTGAACAGGTAAGTTGGTTTAGAAATGGCGGTTCGTATGGATATAACCAGATTATTGATTATGATTTAACACAATTAGAAAACGTTAGGAACGGCAAAAAATTAGCTTTTGCAACGTCTGAATATTCATTTGACAAAGTAGAAATGCCGGAACGTTATCAATTTGAGTGGATGGATGATGTAACAACACCATTTGAGGGTTTGCCAATAGAAATTACGTCCAAATATGTAACAGCCGGAAAGATAGAAGAAATAAATATTTCCAATTTTACGTCCGATATTGATTTGATGTTGTTAAACCCCGGTGCAATTAGTTTGGATGGATTCGCATTGTTTGCGGCGGTTATGCCGTCCGGAGGTGGACAATTGGAATTGCCGTTTACAAGACAAACCGTTGATGGCGTAGAATATTTTTTGCAAAATGGATATTTAGCGTTTATCAATATACAACCGACATATTGGGTTTATGATATGCCCGCACGGAATTTCAAAATAAATAATTCCCAATATTATGCTTTGGGAGGATTGGAACGTAAAAAGAAACAAACATTGAATTTCCCGGCAGGAACCACAGACCCAAACCCGATGCAGTTAGTTAAAACATATATCGGTAACGGTCAAGTTGATAAACTTTCGGTAAATTTGTGTAGTCGAAATATTAAAGCAACGTTGAAATATGATACAGAATAACAACATAAGTGTTTTACCGTGGTACACGTCAATAAATGAACAGAACCACAGAAAAAGTTACGCATACGGCGCAATTTACCCGTTATTTGCCCCGGCTGATAGATTGTTACCGTTTCAGATAATGAGAAACACACGGTCAAACAATGTTACGTCAGTGGTATTGTATGAAAAGACCGGAAAGCAAGTTGCAAACATAACAACGTATATGAAAGAAACCGGATTGCAGATTGTCCGGTTTCAAACGTTGGGTTATGATGTTATATTGTACCCGTCAATATTACCCATGCCATTAAATCAGTTAAACGGAATATATTATATGACGTTATCGGATGGCGTGCAAACGTGGTATTCTGAAATGTTCACGGTTGTACAAGATGTTTCCGGTTACTTAAAAATACAATGGTGGGATATTGAAAATTTGGTATTTGACGCCGGGCAAATAGTATATAAAAACCCGGATTTCAAAAATACATTGTACCTTTGTACAGAGTTAGGAAAACCGGATTATGAATTTGAAGAGGACGGCGAAGAACGGGACGGGTATTTTTTCCCGGAAAAACAAATATCAGTCAAAACGTTTAAATGTACGATATTGGCACCGGAGTTCCTTTGCGACGTTATGCGTTTTATTCGTATGGCTGATTACATACATATAACTGACAAGTACGGCAGGGAATACGATTGCGACACGTTTCTAATTACCCCAAAATGGCAGACGCAGGGAGATTTGGCGAGCGTGGAAATTGAATTTAAAACAAATACCGTCGTCAAGAAAATAGGACGTGGCTATATAATAGCAAACAAAGGAGATTTCAACGGCGATTTCAATAATGATTTCAACAACAATTAAATTTCAAATTATGGGAAATTATGAACAATTAAAACAAGCGGTTTCCGATGTTATAAAAACAAATGGAAACCAAGAAATTACCGGAGCAATATTGCAAAATGCTTTATTGACTATTATTTCAACGGTAGGTGCAAATTCAACATTTGCAGGAATAGCAACGCCAAATACAAATCCCGGAACACCCGACCAAAATGTATTTTGGATTGCGTCATTACCCGGTCAGTATATCAATTTTTCAAACCAAATATTAGATGATGAAGTATATATATTTAAAAACAATAATGGAAGTTGGGTAAAAGTAGATACCGGAATTGCAAATATATACAAAGTAAATGGATTCAAACAAAAAGTATTTGGCTTATTAGAAAAATCAGCCGAGGCGACACAAGGCAGTTCGTTACAAATATTTCAAAACGGATATTGGGCGAAAGGTACCGTTTTAAAGTTGTCTTTAAATTCAGACGATGCGCAGATTTCACAAATTGCATTTGGCGCAATGTACCCGACCGGGGAAGCTTTGAACGTTGCAAATCCAAACATGAACCAAGTCGGTCAATATACATTGACGGACGATTGCACACGTATAAGGGTTTACGCCGGAACCGTCAGGCAGTCCGGAACCGCAACAATGAAAATTGAAACGGACGGATTAGCACCAAGAGTTTCAGAAATTGAAAATCAAGTTGAGCAATTAAATGAAGATGTTCCGTTGTTACAGCAGTCGTCGGAAAGATTAGAAAATACGGTATATGGAAAAGTATATGAGCAGACAGCCGAGGCGACACAAGGCAGTTCGTTACAAATATTTCAAAACGGATATTGGGCGAAAGGTACCGTTTTAAAGTTGTCTTTAAATTCAGACGATGCGCAGATTTCACAAATTGCATTTGGCGCAATGTACCCGACCGGGGAAGCTTTGAACGTTGCAAATCCAAACATGAACCAAGTCGGTCAATATACATTGACGGACGATTGCACACGTATAAGGGTTTACGCCGGAACCGTCAGGCAGTCCGGAACCGCAACAATGAAAATTGAAACAAAAGGCGTAAGGAATAATGAGTTTATAAGTAATTATATATTTGGTTCATATTATAAAAGAAAAGATACCGCAAATGATGTTGGAACATTTTTCCAAAAAGGGTTGTCTGTAAATTTAAGAAAGGGAACAAATTTAAAAATAACATTCAATGGAACGGCGCAAATAGATTATGCGGTATTTGCATTAAAATACCCAAATGGAGAAATACAAAATTTATACTATGGCGGAATAAACAGAGAATTTAACGTTGTATTAGATGATGATTGTACTAATATAAGATATTTTATACACAACGTAGTATCGGCAGGAAATGTTGAATTTATTATAAGTTCGGAGCCACAAATAAATGCGGTGCAAATAAACGGAGGTTCAATGTCAATTTTGGGAGATTCATATTCAACGTATGGGCTTTGGATTCCGGCAGGAAATTCCGTTTGGTATGGTATAGATGGAGAAGATGGTAATAATTCACAAACAAACAACGTAAATTCTGTTACGCAAACATGGTGGTATAAGTTGTGTAAAAAATTAGGCGTAAGTTTAATGCTAAATGAAAGTTATAACGGTTCAACAATTTGTAATACGGGATATAGTGGAGGCGATGCGTCGGGATATTCATTTGTTCATAGAATGGTAAATTCTATGGGGCAAGAAAATGCGCTTAAACCAAAGCCAAACATAATTGTTTTGTTTGGAGGTACAAATGATAGTTGGGCAAATTCCCCATTGGGAAAATTAAAATATAGCGATTGGACGGATGATGATTTAAAAAATGTTTTACCCGCAATATGTTATATGTTTTATTATGTGCAGAAATGGAACCCCGGAGCATTAATATTGAACGTAGTAAATACCGGATTGAAACAAGAAATAGTTTCCGGATTTCAGCAAGCAACGCAATATTATGGTATTGAAAATATTGTTTTATCAGAATTTGGGAAAGAAAGCGGACACCCCAATATAGATGGAATGGATTCAATATGCGACCAAATATATAACTACATAAAAAATTTATAAAATGGAAAGATTAATTAATTGGGAACAATGGCGTATTATCGCAGTTTCAACGGTTAGCCCATTATTGGGTTATTTGACACCGACAAAAGGTTTTGTTTATGCGTTAGTAGTAATGTTTGCGTTCAATATTTGGGCGGGAATGAGGGCGGACGGCGTGGCGATTGTGCGATGCAAAAACTTTTCGTTCCGAAAGTTTAAAAACGCATTGTGCGAATTGCTTTTGTATCTGTTTATTGTAGAGGCGATTTTTATCATTATGAAAAATTGCGGCGATGAAAATGCGTCGGTTATCGTGGTAAAATCACTAACATACGTGTTTATGTATGTGTATTTGCAAAATGCGTTCCGCAATCTGATTATTGCGTACCCCCGGAATTTGGCATTACGTATTATTTACCATGTTATCCGTTTGGAGTTTACAAGGTCTTTGCCGTCGCATTTGCGACCGATAATTGACAGATTGGAAAAAGAATTTGGGGACGACCCCGACAAAAACAATAAAAAGAAAGGAGAAAACGAAAATGAGTAAAGTTGTAATTCTTGATGGAGGTCACGGCGTGGATTGTGCCGGGAAACGTTCCCCCATTTGGGGGGACGGTTCCCAATTGTTTGAATGGGAGTTTAACCGTGACATTGTACGCCGTATTGCGGCGATGTTAAAAGCCGATGGCGTAAAGTTTGAAATTTTGGTACCGGAGGAAACCGACGTATCATTGCCGGAACGTTGCCGACGTGCAAACGTTATCCATGCAGATTGCGGCAATAATGCCGTTTTGTTTAGCGTTCATGGGAACGCCGGAGGCGGCACCGGGTGGGAATGTTACACAAGCGTAGGACAAACGAAAGCGGATGCAATCGCAACCGTTCTTTGCGAAGAAGTGAAAAAGGAGTTTGCCCCGGACGGTTGGAAAATGCGTTTCGATTATATAGACGGCGACCCGGACAAAGAAAGCCAATTTTATATTCTGAAACATACGGTTTGCCCGGCGGTATTATCCGAAAACTTTTTCTTTGATAATGAAAAGGATTGCCGTTTTATGATGACGGACGCAGGGCGTGAGCGTATCGCCAAAGTACATTACAATACAATAAAACGTATCTTATGAAAAAATATCTAATAATAGCGGCAATTGCTTTGGCGGTTGCCGCCGTTGTCACTATATGGGTGCAACGTTCCCGGATTAATCAGTTAACCGGGGAAAGGGACAAATACAGAACCAACACGGAAACGTTATTGCAGGACGTTTCCCGGTACCAAACAAAAGATAGTTTGAACGCCGCAAAAGTTGGGGTTTTGGAACTGAAATTGTCAGAGTTTGAAAAATACCGGGCGAGCGATGCGGAGTTGATAAAGACGTTGCAGACAAAGAACCGGGAGTTGGAACGGGTTACAACAACCCAAATGGAAACAATCAACGAATTGCGGGCAACCGTCCGGGATAGTGTTGTATATTTGCTCGGCGATACGGTTACGACCGTTTTACGATGCGTCGATATTGTCGAACCGTATTTTGAGTTGCACGGATGCGCCACGCCGGACGGACAATTTACCGGGACGCATATAAACCGGGATAGTCTGTTGATTGTCGAAACGGTGCAATACAAACGTTGGTTAGGTTTTTTATGGAAAACCAAGAAAATAAAGAACCGGGAAATTGATGTTATCAGCAGGAACCCGCATACAAAAATAATGGGGGTTGAATATATAGAGATTGAAAAATGAGTATTTTTGTATCAAATACTTTTTCATTCCATTTATAAGATTGTTTTTAAGGATTAGCCGGGTTTTCCCCGGCTTTTTTAGTTTTGCCCATTTTTAGCCCCGTAGCGGGCTTTTCTTTCCCGGATGGATAAATTACACATTTCGCCCGAAAAAGTGGCTTAAATCGAAAATTAGACCAAAATAACTATCTTTTGAACCAAAAACAGAATTTTTTGCCATTTTCCGATAAAATAAAAAGAAATTCTTTTGGTAATTAAAATAAAGGTTGTATATTTGCATTGTCACACAACAACGACGGGGCGTTTTCCCCGAACATTAAAATTTAAAATTATGTCAGTTTCAATATTCAACGGTTTAGAAAGAATAACAAAGGAAATCAACATGAACTTTCGTATTAAGGTAAACGGAATTGTTGACGGCAAAAAGATTAATACGTTAGTTGGCGTTTCCGGACTGATTAAATTAGTAGGTATTGAAATGGCAAACAAAATGATACGTCGAGCATTTAACGGTAAAGGTGACAAAATAGAGTGCAAACTAATACGTGGTATTAAAGTAGTATTTTATAGCAAATAATAACCGACCGGGCGGGTTCCCGGAACCAAATATAAATTCGTATGAGTTCAGAAAAAAGAAACAAGTTAAGCGAGATTTTCAAATTGGCGTGGCAGTTCGTAAAACGCAATGGTTACAAACTTTCAGAGGCTTTAAAATGTGCATGGTTAAACATGAAGCTAAAAGCCGAAATGAAAAAACGAATTGTAAAATTCTATTTTCAGAAAATAGACGGTTCATTGCGTGAGGCATACGGAACCACAAACCCGGAAACAATCCCGGCAACAACCGGAACCCGGAAACCCGCCGACACGGTACAAACGTATTTCGATACAGAAAAGCAGGAATACAGATGTTTCAAAAAAGCTAATTTAATTCGTATTGCATAATCAACGCCGGGGATTTCCCCGGCAAAAAAACAAATGATATGAAAACAATAAACAACATTGATGATTTAAGCGAAAGCGCAATTAATAAACTTTATTCATTTAAAAATTGGGCTGATAAAATGTCCGAAAAATGCCCGGAGGACGGAAAAGAATTGCAATGTGGCACAAATTTACATTGGTTGTTTTCTCAAATTTCCGCCTCAATTGAATGTATATTGCAGGATTTATAAATTATTTGTTATGAGATACGCATTAAGAAAGCAGGATAAAATAAAAGCAGTATTGGGAACCGGATATTACGGCGAAATTTACAAATGGTTGTATTATCAGAGTAAGAAATAAAAAGCCCCCCGGCGTCATAAATCAATATGCACCGGGGGAATTTTACGCAGTAACCGAGAGCGATATTTGGTTGATGCGGTACCACAAAAATATATTGTTTGCCGTAAATTGCAAAACAACCCGCAAAAATAAATTTGAAATAAAAGTATTTATTTTTGGTAATTAAAGAAATATTTGTACCTTTGCATTGAAGTTAAGCCCACGCACGGGGATAGTGCGAAATAATATGAATATCAGAAAAGACAAAGAATTGAACATTTTGGCGAAAGCAGCCGGAAAGAAAGCAACAGAAGTTGAAACAATCATTGTAAACCAATTAATCCAAAAGGAAATGATACAAGACGACCCGGAATTTTGGGGATGCACTTTGTTTGATAGTATCGAACGTGACGTTCCGGTTTCTGATGTTGTCGGCATTATCAAAGCAACCGGAATTTCGGTTGTACGTTCCGAACATTTGGACGCATTTCTGAATTTGGTATTGGTCGGAAAAGGAGATTGCCCGGTATGTGGCGGAGAAATGGAAGTTACCGACGCCGATTATAAATGTTGCGGCGGCGATGGGTATTTAACCCCGTATGAATACGAACCGATATTTGAGGAAAAAACCTGCAAACATTGCGGACACGTAGAATAATAACCATAAAAATAAACAATATGAAATTAAGAGTAAATGAAGCAATCGCCCGTTCCGAGGCGAACGGAAAAAAGGTATTGAAAAAGGATATTGCAGCCCGTTTATTTGAGGGCGCAAGCGAAAGCGCACAGCAGGTAAATATGACAAATCTTTGCAACGGGACAACCAAAAGGATTGTTCCGGAATGGGTAGTAATAATTTGCGAAATGTGCGGTTGTTCCGCCGATTATCTGTTTGGAATGGAGGATTAAAACCATGAAAAAGAAGTTTATCGAAAAAATGGAAAAGATGGTTGATGTTTTCTTTTCCGATGCGTGGCAAGCAAAGGTTTTTGCAATGATATTTAGCATTTTCGGAGTAATATGTTTTATTGCCGGATTTTGGAATTATATCCATTTTTTGTTTTCTGCAATGTGTGGATTAATGGTTTATGTATTGTTTAACGAATTAAAGAGCAAATAACATGAGAGCGAAAAAGAAACAGCCGGAAAACCCGGAAAAAAGTATTGCAAACACAATGGGTAACGCAGTAAATGCGGTTAAGAAGTTGGCGGAAGCAATGGGACAATTGCCCGCCGATAAATTCCCGGAAATAAACGATGAACAACAGATTGTCCCCGGATTGGATGCCGTCGAAATAGAACAGCCCGCCGGGGCTTTTGAAATTGTGCCGGGCATGACGGTTGAGGAAATGACAGCAATGTTTTTTGATGGTGCGTTGATTGAACCGCCGTATAAAGTATGGCAGCTAAACAGCAAAGGACACCGATATTATTACAAGTTTGACGACAACGGAACCCCGGAATTTTATCCGTCAGTTACAACAATTTTGTCCCAAACAATGCCACAATCGCCGTTTCTGATAAAATGGATTGCCGACAAAGGTATTGACGAGGCGGAACGATACAAAGCAGAACGGGCGGCGTATGGTACATTTATGCACGCCCAATTTGAAGAACTTATAATTAACCGGGTTTATGATTTGGACGGATTGAAAGCCAAATTGAAAGATTATATTGATAACAACAAATTGCCCGCCGATTTCATTTATTACGCTGATGATTTCAAAAAGGATATATTAGCATTTGCGCAATTTGTTTTGGATTATGACGTTAAACCGTTAGCCGTGGAAATTGCGTTGGTACACCCCGTTCATAATTACGCCGGAATGATTGATTTACCGTGTACGATGTTATCAAAGCCCGGTTCAAAAGAATACATAAACGCAATTGTGGATTTCAAAAGCGGGCGCAAAGGATTTTACGAAGAAGCGGAAATTCAGTTGCATTTATATGCGATGATGTGGAACGAAAATTTCCCGGATATTCCGATTGACCGTGTTTTCAATTTCAGCCCGAAAGATTGGCGAAAGAAACCGACGTACAATTTGAAAGACCAAACAGACAGCCCGAACGCAAAGAAAATCCCGTATCTATTGGAGTTGGCAGCAATTGAGGACGAAAAACGGGATAATACATTTACGGCGGTTTCCGGGGAAATATCATTGGATAACGAACCGGATTTGACAAACAATATTGTTTCGCTGACGTTGGCGGAACTTGTTAAAAGCAAAGCCCCGGCGGAAAAGAAAAAGCCGGAACCGGAAAAAGCCGTTACCGTTGAGGATTTGAAGAAAGACCCGGAACCCGAACCACAACCGGAACCGGAGGAAAAGAAAACCAAGACCGTAAAGAGAACCACACGAAAAACGGCAAAAACGGCGGAAAACAAGCCCGTCAAGGAAAAGAAAACCGCAAAACGTACAATTACACCAAAAAAAGAAAAAGTGGCTAAAATCGAAGAAAAACAGCCTAAAAAGCCGGAACCCGTGACAAAGAAAGATTTGTTGAATACTGAAATTGATATTTGATTATGAAAGGACGTATAAACATAAACAGACCAACCACCGGCATACAACGTGTTGTTTTGCCACGTGTGGGGTTTATCAAAGTAGGGTATAAGGAGAAAGCAACCAACGGAAAAGAATATCCAAAAAGTGTTGACTATTTTATTGCTAATGGAAAGTATGCCGGATTGTTTACCAAAGCATACGGCGAAAAGCCGCAAACTATTCAAATAATTTTCCCGGACGACGCCCCGGAAAAGGTTTGCAATGAAATGTACGAATACCGGGACGACGACGGGCGACGCATAGCATACGGCGACGGGGAAACGTTTTTTGTATGGAACGGAAAACAATATTGTCAATATAGTACAAAGGATTATCCCAATTTGATGGCGGGGGTTGCGGAAAAGCACCCCAACCGTGCCGTATTAAACGGCGGCGACGGTTGGATTGTTATGTTGACCGTAACGTTTATTATTCCTTTGGTTCGTGGGGTTGCCGGGGTTTGGCAGTTCGTAACAAAGGGTACGGCGTCAACAATTCCAAATATCCGAGACACGTTCGACGCCATGTTGCAGGAACGGGGATTTGTTAAGGGTATAGTTTGGGATATGAACGTACAATTTGCCGTCTCTCAAAAGCCCGGCGACCGTTCCCGTTATCCGGTCGTTTCCATTGTTCCGAACGAAAGCGAGGGGAATTTGCGTAAAGTAACTGAAGCATTTAAGCCAATAAAATTGATAGAAGAATGAAGAAAATTATTTTGTTTTTAGTGATATCAGTAATGTGTGTAAGCGTGTATGCCCAAACTGTAGTAGAGGTTGAAACGTTGAAAGTAACAGACCTTGGGAACCAAAAATTGTGCGCTGCAAAGGTGAATGGGTGTATAGACCATTATTACATTATGCTTAAAACTAGTAATATATATCAAAAGTATATTACTGTTTACCTTGGGGATAAGGAGGAAGCTATAAGGTTACTCCGGTTTTTGTATGACTTAAATTCTAAGGGTGGAACCTATATACATCTGGAAAATAGGACTAACAACGTAGTTTCATGGAATAGATTAGGCTATTATACAGTATTCTCTGAGGGGAGGGCATTAAAAGGACATATAAGAAAGCAAAATATTAAGGGCTTTATCGCAGAATTAACCAATAATGTTTGATAATTCAAAAAAAACATCTATTTTTGCAGCATAAACAAACGACTACCACCGTTTGCAAGATATTTGCTAATATTAGCACAAAGCCCGTTTCCCGGTGTGTGGTAGCCCGGATTACGGGCTTTTTCATTCTATGAACGAAAGAAGTTATTTAATTTTAGATTTAGTACGTTCAAGGGTTTTAGATTTAAACCCAACGGAAAGCATTTTAGCGTCATGTTTCTTTGGTTTGTTGGCGCAAAATCCAATACAATACGCCGGGAAACCGTATTACATGGCAGACTATAAAAACGTATCTGTTTATTGCCCAATTTTGCCAAATAAGGTTGATACGTTAAGGCGGCTTTATAAGAATTTGGAAAATTTGGGATTGATTCAAATAATAAAGATTGACAACCACGTTTGTTTTACCCCGTCGCAAATGTTAAGAGATTGGGGAACCGTTTACAAATCCGTTGAAGCGGAAAAAAATCCCGTGGAAGCGGAAAAAAATCCCGTGGAAGCGGGAAAAAATCCCGTGGAAGCGGAAAAAAATCCCGTGGAAGCGGAAAAAAATCCGCCCTATATAAATAATTATAATAATAACTTTATAAAGAAAGATGCTAAAGCATCTAAAGAAAATCCGGACGGATTTTCACAAGACAATTTTTCAAACGAAGAAAAAACAGTTAAAGCAAGTATTGTTTATGGGTTTACCCCGGAATTGTTGGACGTCAGAAAACAAGTAATTGATAAAGTTGATAATTACTTTGCAAAACTTGTATTCCCATTTGATAGCGATGAATTTAAACGGAACTTTTATATTTTGATGTGTCAACCGAAATGGAGAACGTCGCAAAAGAGTTTTTCAGCGATACAAGCAAACTTAAATGGTTTGAGTAAATACCCGGAAGAATTTGCGCTGATTCTGATAAAAGAAAGCATTTCAAAAGGTTGGGCGGCGTTAGAATATGATTCAACCCCCGAAAAATACGAAAAATGGGAAAAAATGAAACGTTCCGTAAAGACAGAGCAGCAAAGCAGCAAAGAAATTGCGGATATGATGAAGTATTTAAACAATGATTTTGATTGATATGGGAGCTATTGAAAAAAAAGAAAATACGGCTTTAGAAATATATAATACCAAGCCCGGAACAAAAGCCATTGAAGTACGCCGTAGAATGATGCAATTGCCGGAGGTTGCCAAAGCATTAAACCCAGTTGAAAAATATGTTTTCGCAGCGTCAACAAAAACACCAATTGCGGAAATTGACGATGCAAAATTAGTTGAAAATCTTTCGTTGTTGTTTAAGCGTATAGCAATGGACGTTGGTTGTATAATACCACAGAATGAAAATGATTGGAATTATATACAATCCCGGTTGTTGGATATTCTGAAACGTTATCACTCTGATATGACGTTGGCGGATATTAAGATAGCTTTTGAGTTGGCGACGACCGGGGAATTAGACGAATTTTTGCCGAAAGATAAACACGGGAACCCGGATAAAAATCATTATCAGCAATTCAATGCGGATTATCTTTCAAAGATTCTGAAAGCATACAAGCAAAAGCAGACAGATGTAATTGACAAAGCATACAAAGCTATACCGGAAAAAAACAATGAAATTTCGCCGGAGCAAATCCGGAGATTTGAGATACAAAGACAATGGCGGAACCGTTATATTTTCCTTTGCTACAAATACACCGGGAAATTAATATTGGGGCTAACTGATGATATGTTTTTGTATGAATGGTTGCAAAAATGCGGGTTAGCTGATGATGTACAAGTTAAAGAGGACGACCGCAAAGAAGCGTTTGCCCGGTATATGCAGCGTGTAGCCCGTGGAATGATAAACCAATATACAGCGTTTCAAGTTCGCCGAAAAGGAACCGAAAGCCCGGAAATTGATTTTACGGCGTTTGAGGTTGCCCGGAAAAAAGAGATTATAAAAGCATTTGACCGGATGATTGCCGAGGAAATGCAAGTTGATAACTACATGAAGTTTTAGATATGACATTAAAAGTATTTACAGCATTTAGCGGTTATGATAGTCAATGTATGGCATTAGATAGAATGAAAATTAATTATGAATTGGTAGGATGGTCGGAAATAGATAAATATGCGATAATGGCACATAATGCAATTTATCCACAATATAAGGATAGAAATTTTGGCGATATATCAAAAATAGATTGGGAAAATGTTCCCGATTTTGACTTGTTTACATATTCTTTCCCATGTACTGACATATCAATCGCAGGGCAACAAAAAGGATTGGAAGAGGGAAGCGGAACAAGAAGCGGGCTTTTATGGGAATGTAAAAAGGCTATTGAATTAAAACGCCCAAAATATCTATTAATGGAAAATGTAAAAGCATTAACACAGAAAAAGTTTTTGCCATATTTGCATAGATGGCACTCTTTTTTAACGGAAATGGGATATACTAATTTTACTCAAATACTAAATTTAAAAAATTTTGGAGTTCCTCAAAATAGAGAACGTGTATTTATGGTTAGTATATTGGGGGATGCGTGGTTTGATTTCCCTAAACCTTTTCAGTCTGATAAAAAATTAAAAGATTTATTGGATGAAAATGTTGATGATAGATATTATTTAAGCCAACGTTGTTTGTCGTCGTTTATAAGAAAAAATGAGATACAAAGAGAAAAAGGGAATGGATTTACATTTAAGCCCACAAATGGGGATTGTATAGCAAAAACAATTCTAACACACCCAAACGATAGATTAGATGATAATTATATAATTGAACCATTAGAACCAAATGTTTTAACCCCTAAACGAACCGAATACGGGAAGAAAATGCGTAAAGCATACAAAAATGGAGATTTTAAAGAGAGTAGGCATAATATGACTATATTAGAACCAAGAACAGACGGAATAAGTAATACAATAACAACAGTTCAAAAAGATAATTTATTGTATGAACCTATTAATAATAAATATTTTCGTATTAGAAAACTGACTGAAAAAGAATGTTTTCGTTTAATGGATGTTTCTGATGAAAATATAAATAAAATCCAAAATTCCGGAATAAGTAAAACACAGCAATATAAAATGGCAGGAAATTCTATTGTTGTGAATGTGCTATATTTTATATTTAAGAACTTATTTAAACAATAATCATGGAACTATTTATTGTTTGCTTTATAATTGGCGTAATAGGTTATTTTACAAAAGCGGGAGGATATAAAGATGAAAATTGAAAAATGTGGAAACATAACATTAATAAACGGGGATTGCATGGAGTTTATGCAATCCCAAAGTGATAAATCTTTTGATTTGGCAATTGTTGACCCGCCATGCGGAATTGATTACGCTGCAAAACCTGCAAGGTCAAAGCATGAAAAAAAGAATTGGGATAATGATATACCAAATGATATTTATTTTGACGAACTTTTCAGAATTTCTAATAAATGTATAATATGGGGTGGAAATTATTATAAATTGCCTCCATGCCAATGTTTTATATTTTGGTACAAACAAAATCCGGTTCCTAACTTTTCAGATGGTGAGTTTGCGTGGACTAATTTTAATTGCCCTGCAAAATGTTTTGATTATAGATATTATGGAAATTTACAAGGTAAAAGTTCAGTCAAAGAAAAAAAGATACACCCCACACAAAAACCAATAATATTATATGAATGGCTATTACAAAATTTTGCAGAACCCGGTCAAAGGATATTGGACACGCACGGCGGAAGTATGAGCCATGCAATAGCCGCACATAAATTGGGCTTTGATTTAACTATAATTGAAAAAGACCCGGTTTATTATGAACAAGCAAAGAAAAGATTAATTGAGTTTCAAAGAAATCAAGTTTTATTTTAATTATGAAAATTTCAGCAGTAGTGGGAATTGACCCCGGAACAAGTGGGGGTATAGTAACATGGCGACCAAACCACAATATAACCGCCATAAAAATGCCGGAGGATATAAACGACATAAGAGATTATTTGAATCATTTGAAAACAATATGTTCGCCAATTGTTTTTCTTGAAAAACTAAGTGTGCGCCCGGATGATATAACGCCGGGTGCCGATGGCGTCAATATGGGAAAGTTGTACCGAATACAAAAGATGATGGCAAACTTTGAGCAGTTGAAAGCAATCATTTCAGTTTGCGACATTCCGTTTGTTATGGTACACCCTATGAAATGGCAAAACGAATTGAAGTTGCGAGCAAAGACGACACGAAAAAAAGAAGAAAAGAACGAGCGAAAACGCAGATACAAAGAGGTTGCCGGGAATTTGTACCCGGAATTGAAACCGACATTGTGGAACGCCGACGCCACGTTGATAATGCACTTTGGACGATACATTTTGCGCAACAACCCCGGTTGGGTGCGTCAGAATTTACCAAGCAACATGCACGAACGTTTGTTTTAGCCACGTAGAGCGATTTTAATTTCAAAATGGATAAAATATACATGGAAGAAGAAAAAGCCCCGCAAATCGAAAATCCGGAAAAAATAAGTATTCCGGATTTTAAAGAATATGAAATTGATAGAAACGGAAATGTGTTTAGAAATGGAAAGTTGATGAAACAGCAAACAAACACATACGGTTATAAACACATTCATTTATGTATTGGAGGGAAAGTAACCACATGTTTAGTTCATAGACTTGTTGCAATGGCATTTATTCCAAACCCGGACGGTAAACCATGCGTTGACCATATAGACGGAAATAGAAAAAATAATTCTGTTGATAATTTAAGATGGGTTACTATAAAAGAAAATAATAATAACCCAATAACAAAAGAACGTATTGGATTATCTAAAAGTGGAGAAAATTGTCCTTTTTATGGGAAACGTGGCAAATGTTGTTTACATTCAAAACCTTTGTTTCAGTTTAAGAACGGGGAATTGATAGGTTATTTTGAAAGTATTGATGAAGCATGTAAAAAATATGGTTACGACCATTCTTTAATAACAAGATGTTGCCAACATAAAGTTTCAATTGCATACGGTTATGAATGGGAATATGCCTTTGATTATTTTATTGAATTAACAAAACAATTGCGTCATAATCAACGCAGATATTTTGCCCAACGCAGACCGGAAATATTGGAAACGTGTAAACGTTTAGAAAGTGAAGTTGATGCAATTGTTGCTAAAATAACAGATAAACAAATGAGGCTATTTTGATTTATGCCCGGAATGTATAACGTTCCGGGTTTATTGTTTTTTTTGAAAATAAAAAGAAAAAATTTTGGTAGTTAAAATATTATGCGTATATTTGCAGTGTCAAACAACGAAAGACCCCACAGTCTAACCAAAATGCAAAAAGACTGTTGAAAGATTAAGTTCGTAAGAGTAGAAAGTAAGCAACGGTATCTACAAAGGGTTAAATGATGGTTCGGTAACCGATTAAATGAAGTGATAAAGCCAAAATCTTTCAGAGTACGACAAACACCGACCGGGCGGGTTCCCGGATAAATTATAAAACTATGAAGTTATTAGAGATTCACAAAAACGGTATTAATGCGCATAATAATGAAGTTTCATTTTATGGCATAGATTTTCAAACAAAAACATTGATGTTTGATGGAATAGAAAACGTTGAATGTGCAATAGAAATTGCAAAATAGTTAGGATATAAGATTTCTGAAATACAAATGGTGTTTTGATATGTTTATAGATGAAGTAGGAGCAACCCGGCACGCAATAAGCGACAAAGAGTTGAACGAATTATACAAGCGTTTGGAAAATTTCATTGCTGATTGCACGGTTGAGGAAGCAAAAGAAAACCGGGACGCATTTGTTAAGGTGCAAACATTGATACACCAAAGAATAAGAGAAAACAAAAAATAATATTAACCCGCCGGGGGAAACCCCGGCACAAACCGAGAGCATTATGATAGTAAAGAAATTAGAATTGGTAAATTTCCAAGTAATTAAAGAGTTTAACGCAGATTTTGACGGTAACGTTTATTTCATTACCGGGGATAATGAGTTGGGAAAATCAACCGTATTAAAAGCAATTGGGGCTTTGTTGACCGGGAACCGTGACGCCGTATTGAAGAACGGAGAAAGCAAAGGTTTTGCAAAAATGATTGTCGGCGACGACGGAGAGGAATACGAGGTTGAATTGAAATTCACAAAAGCAAACCCACGTGGCACGTTATCAATTAAATCAAAGACAACCGGAATGAAAAGTGATAACGTTTCTATGTTGCAAAAGATTTTCGGTTATACAGATTTTGACGCCGTGGAATTTTCCCGTTGGTCGGAAACCGCCGAGGGACGCAGAAAGCAAATTGAGGTTGTAAAGTCTTTGTTGCCGGAAGAAGTAAGAACAAGGATTTCCGAAATTGATACAACCGTTGCCGGGCTTAAAACAGAACGTACCGGAGTAAACCGAGATTTGAAAACCTACAAATCAATATCAGATGCAGCCGGGCAGGGATTGACAACGCAGGATTTGAAAACGTATGCCAAACCAAAGGACATTACCGAACTGATGCGAGAACAGCAAGAAAACGCCCAATTGATAGAAAAGGCAAAAACCGTACGTTCGGCTTTGGAGCAAAGAAAAAAGCAGTTGGAAGAAATTCCGGAACGTTTAGCAGAGGCAAAAGCGACATACGAAAAAGCCATTGAAGAAGCTAAAAAGGCGATAGAAAGAACTGAAAAACTTTACAAAGAAGCTATTGCACAAATAGAAAGTGAAAAGGCAGATTATGAAGCACGAAAAGCAAATGCCGAAAAATGGTTGGCTAATTATGAAGAAAACAACCCGGAAAAATTAGATACAGCCGAGCAGTTGAGAAAAGCCGAGGAACACAACAAAATGGCTGCAAAGGTTGCCGATTATCTTTTAAAGAAAAAACAAGCAGACGACAAAAAAGCAGAAGCGGAAAAGATGGATTCAGAAATTGCGGAATTATCCGCCGAGCGTGAAAAACTTATTTCGTCGGCGAAATTGCCGATTTCCGGGCTTTCGTTTTGTGATGATGGGTTAGTATTAAATGACGTCCCATTTGTCGCCGGAAAGGTTTCAGATTCGCAAATAATGGAAGTTGCCGCAAAACTTATTATTGCCAGCAATCCAACCGTTAAAGTGTTCCGCATAGCGAGGGGCGAAAGTTTGGGCGAAAAGAGATTGCAAGCAATTATTGATATTGCCAAGAAAAACGGGTTCCAAGGATTCATTGAAGAAGTTAAAAGAGGGCAGGACGATTTGATTATTGAGGAATACACAGAAAGCGAGTAATTAACCGGGGCGTCGGTTCCCCGGCGTCCCTTAAACAAAACAATATGGAAGTTAAAGAAATGACAATTGCGGACGTGTTGAAAACACCCGAATTTTATAATAATCTGAAAGTGGTTATTTCCGATTTGGAAAACACCCGGAGAAATGCAGGAATAAGCGCAAACGCCCCATTGAAACGGCACCCGATAGACCGTTTGCAGGAAAAAGGAGTATTTGAACCGGGACAAATGACCGTTCTTTATGCGTCGGCGATGGATAAAAAATTGCAGGGATATTCAAGCAGCGAAAGAAAGTTTATTTTGAAAGTAGGCGGAAAGGCTTTTAATAAGACAATGAAACATTTGTTAAACAAGAAAAACGAAAATATGGAAACTAAAATTGTGAAAACTCATACCGGGAAAATCTATGTTGATATTAAAAACAGATTGGAATTTTTGACCGTTGGGGATTATGGAAAAGAAAATAATATAAAAGCTAATTTTTTAGGGCTTACAAAGGAAATAAACGGAGTTGCAAACACAGAGGTTGATTTGTCTAAAAAATGGGTTGCAACAATTTCAACTCAAAAAGGTTGCCCGATGAAATGTAAATTTTGCGATGTACCCAAATACGGATTTTATGGCAATGTTTCAATTAAAGAACTTTCATACCAAATTGAAACAATAATCAAAAATGAAGAAGTAAAACAGACGGAACGTTTCAACGTTCATTTTGCCCGTATGGGGGAACCAACATGGAATAAAAATGTATTAGACTTTTCGTTGATATTAAAAGATTTGGTAAAAAAATGCGGGTTAAAAGCAAAAACCGTACACCCGGTAATTTCTACAATGTTGCCAAAAGCCAATAAGAATTTAAAAGAATACATTCTAAAATGGTGCGAAATAAAGAATGAATTTTATAACGGAGAAGCAGGATTGCAATTTTCTATAAATTCAACAGACGACGAACAACGAAATGAATTATTCGACGGGAAAAGTTTGTCTTTGCATGAAATATCAGAATTGGCAAAAGAATTGCCAATGCCAAAAGGTCGTAAATATACACTAAATTTCCCCGTAACAGCGCAAACAATTCTTGATGCAAAAAAATTATCAATGCTTTTCGATAAAAGCAAATTTATTGTAAAGATTACCCCGATACATGAAACAAATTCAGCTATTGAAAACGGGTTTGAGGTTTCCGGTTATTCTGATTATGACGTATATAGAAAATTTGAAATGCCATTGTTAAACGAGGGATGGGACGTAATTGTTTTTGTTCCGTCAAAAGAAGAAGATTCAGACCGTATAACATGTGGAAATGCTTTGATTAGTTATGAAAAAAAGAGAAATAACAGCAACGGGAATGATTAATAATAACGGCGGTTTACAAATGTACATGGGGGAATTAAATCAATTCTTTGCAATGCACAAAGGTAGCCGCATAATTGCCCGTTTTATTGTAGCGTCGCCCGGTTCGTCAGAGGCTTTGAAAGGTTATTATTTCAATTACGTTGTACCAACATTCAGAACCGGAATTTGGGAGGCGGGCGAACGTCTGACAGAGGAACAAACCGAACGCCGATTGCGTGAGTTGTCCCCGGTTATGTATGAGCAAACCCCGGATATTAACACCGGGAAATATGAAACTAGATTGCGGACAATTGCAGAGTTGAGCAATGCTGAATTAATAGAACATATCGAATTTTTAAAACAACTTGCAAGTGAAGAATATTGTTTGTATATTGCAGACCCAAATGAAATTTGATTATGGAAAATGAAATATGGAAAGAAATACCCGGATATGAAGGGTTGTATGAAGTTAGTAATTACGGGCAAATTAGGTCTATTAAAAGATTAGAAAAATGCGGTAATAAAACAAGAATACGAAAAGAACGTATTTTGAAACAATCATTAAGGCGTGGTTATTTGTTTGTATCATTATGTAAAAATGGGGAAAAAGAAAATGTTGTAATACATAGAATTGTAGCATTATTATTTATTCCTAACCCAAATAATATGCCGGAAGTAGACCATATTGATGGTAATAAAATTAATAATAAAGTCAGTAATTTACGATGGGTAACAGCAAAACAAAATAGCAATAATTTAAAAGCCCCCAATACGTATATTGGTAAAAAACTAAATAAAGGAGGCAAGGCAGTTTTGCAATTTGATTTATCGGGTAACTTTATAAAAGAATGGGTTGCAGCAATGGAAGTTGAAAGAAGTTTAGGTTTTAGACGTAGTTCTATAAGTAATTGTTGTAATGGCGTTTTGAAAACAGCATTTGGTTTTAAATGGAAATATAAATGATATGTTTTGCAAGTGTAACCAACCCCGTAAATGTTACCCGTTGAAAGATTGGCGGGTTATCCGGTACCAATATACGCCGCATGGATATAGCCGGGTTAAATGTTTGAAATGCGGTTGCGTGTGGATTACACGGGCAAATTATGTTGAACAAACGCCCAATAAAGACGGGCAAAAAAGATTTTTTTTATTATGAAAAAAGTAACATTGAAAGACAGCAAAGGAAATGAGATAAACGACATTATGAAAGATGTTTTGACGTTCGATTGTGAAACAACCGGGTTGCCCCCAAAGGGCGCAAAATGGGACGTTGATTTTGCGGAATTTCCAAATATTGTGCAATTGGCATGGGCGGTAAACGAAAAGGAACGTTCATTTATCATAAAGCCGGAGGGGTGGGAAATACCGGAGGCCTCAATTGAGGTACACGGAATTACAGCAGAGAGAGCAAACGCCGAGGGCGTCCCATTTGCTGATATTATAGACGAATTTTTGGAGGATTGCGAAAAAGCCCGTTTGTTGGTAGGACACAATATTTACTTTGATACGTCAATTGTAAAAGCAATGATATTGCGCATTATGGGTCGTGAATATTACGACGCAAAAGCGGAGGACGCATTGTTTAAGGGCAAACGAATTGATACGATGATGAAAACAATTAAATTTGTTGGCGCATTGTATGCAGACGGACGTCCGGGCAAATATCCGAAATTGGAGGAACTTTACAACAAGTGTTTCCCCGGCGAAACATTCCCGGCGCATGATGCGTTGGAGGACGTGAAAGCCTGCAAACGTTGTATTCCGGTTTTGGTGGAAAATGGTATTATAGAACTGAAACCAAAAGAATATCCGGCGGAACAATTGAAGTTTAACCCGGAACCGGAACCCGCAAAGACCAAAAAGGTAAAAAGGGAAGTTTTAGTTCACGGCCCGAAACCGATATTTACACCGGATGCAGAGCCGGAAAACAAGGTTGCAAAATTGTTAAATGAAACAGACTTTTAAATTATGAACGAAAAAAAAATGTGCATTGATTGCGTGGATTATCCGGTATGTTGTTTGTCCGGTCGTTGTGCTGATGATGAACCGTGCGAGTATTTCCAAGAAGAAACCGACCCGGAGGAACCGGGAAACAATAAAGATTAAAAATTATGAGCGAAAAAAAACAAAATGTTATGCCGATTCCTACAAAGGAAAAGTTTTCATTATCGAAAGTAAAGTTATTGAAAGATGGCGGGTTAGACGTACATTATGAAGTAACGGAAGTTGTCGGAAATGAGAGTTACACGAACAAATACCATGTATTGAGTGCAAAAGACATACACCCGGATTTGCGTCATTTGTTTAATGATTTGCGCCCGATTATGGGACGTGTATTCAACATAACGTCATTTAAAACCATGATGGCAACGCCGGAGTTTAAAGCAACAAAGAAACAAACAGATATTGCAGCCGCATTTGCGGAAGAATGTTTGTACAATATAGAGGTTAGGGGCGTTTCTTTGTCCGGGCAAGATGATAACGTAGGCGTCGTTTTAACCGGATTGTTTACCATATCAAACAATCAGAAAACAGCAATCAATACCCCACGAATGAAATATAACGTTGAAACGTTCGGTTTTGAGGAAGAGTTGGAAAACATTGTTTGCGATATTGAAAACGAGGTTTACGAATTTCTGTTTGAGGGCAAAAAGGCGCAAATGGATTTGTTCGGGGCTGATGGGGAACCAAACCCGTTAGTTTACGTAAATGATGCAGACAACGAAAATGAAAATGATATGTTCCCGGAAATGGCAGGCTCGGCGGACGATACAGACAATATGCTACTTCCTCAATATTGGTGAACCGTCTTATTGATTCTTTCCATTCTTCT
>ENA-ORTZ01000326-ORTZ01000326.1-human-gut-metagenome-genome-assembly--contig:-NODE-326-length-43510-cov-7.677045_pt1 | contig 43510 bp, 29 predicted proteins | sample MGYA00242075_ERZ509199 | MGnify/ENA primary metagenome ERZ509199 (study PRJEB26280, sample SAMEA2338824) | human gut metagenome | biome: human gut; feature: human-associated habitat; material: faeces...
CCGGCGACTTGTATAGTTTATTACACTTTCAAGGGTTTGTCAAGTGCTTTTTTACTTTTTTTCGAAAAGTTTTTTCTTAGCTTTTCTTTCAAGCCGCTTCCTTCAAACAGCTTAGTTATAATAACATCTTAATATCCTCTTGTCAACTACTTTTTCCGATATTTTTATAAATCTTTTAATTCTAATGCTTTGGCTGCACCGTTTTCATACATAAACAGGTAATACTTTCTTGTTTTTTCGTAAGTAAACGGCGAAATGTCAAAATATTCTATGGCATATTTTTTCTGAATCTGCCGCCATGTTGCAAAATTATAATCAGGAAGATAACGCTGCACTCTTTCTGCATCACGCCAGAATGCCATGCTTTTTTCATTTAATTCTTCCGAATGCCATTTTAAAAACTCAGGTTTCCAGCCGGGCTGGAACATTAAAACATCAAAACGCAGCAATTCACTGATATCTGCCAGCTTTTCTGCATAACATTCAGCGGCAAATTCATATAAAAGCCTGCTTACGCCGCGCACATTATGCCCAAGCGGATATTCTCCGCGTTTTTGCCACCACAAAGCAAACTTTTTATAAAAAGCAAAGGCATTTCCCTCTGCTTCCGTTAAATATTTTAACGTATATACAAATCTTCCGCTGTTATAAGTATGTTCAAAAACATCTTCCAAAACCTTTAAAAACCGTAAAGCGCAATAGGACATGTATTTAGTCGACAGTATTTCATAAGGCGGCTCATCCATATACCGCAGCTCATGCTCAAGGCGCTGCTTTTCCATTTCCGTACCCGGAAGAACTTTTAAAAATCCCAGCTGCAGCATATCCGGCTGCAGGCCATATACGTCATTAAAAGATTTTTCAAATTCCGCCGTTCCCTCGTACGGCAGCCCGGCAATTAAATCAAGATGAAGATGAATATTCCCATAGCTCAGCAATCTTTTTACATTGGCTGTAAGTTTCGCCCAATTATCGCGCCTGTTAATAGCTTCAAGAGTTGCTGCATTTGTTGTCTGCACTCCTATTTCAAACTGAAAACGCCCTTTGGGAACAGTTTTTAAAAAGTTAAGCACATTTTCCGTCAGCAAATCGGCCTTTATTTCAAAATGAAAAGTTGCATCGGTTTCTGCATCCGCCAAATGCTGCATTATCGGCAGATAATAATTTTCGTCAAGATTATACGTGCGGTCTACAAATTTAACCAACGCCACACCTGCGGAAATCATCCTGTCCAAATCAGCATAAACTTTGGCAAGGCTTCTTTTGCGCACATTGCGCGATATTCCCGATAAGCAGTACGAACAGTTAAACGGGCATCCGCGCGTGCTTTCGTAATAAACTATTTTTTTACCTGCAATAACATCCGTTAAATCAGGATAAGCAAATTCAAGCACATCCAAATCGGCAACCACGGCCGTGCCGCCGCTGCTGATAACGCGTCCATCCTTTTTAAAGGCAACATATGCAGGCGGCTCGCTGTTTTGCTGCAAGGCCTTTATAAGGCTCACAAAAACTTCTTCGCCCTCGCCCATTACAATATAATCAATCTGCGGACATTCATTAAAAATGCGTTCCGGCTCAAACGAAACTTCCGGCCCGCCGGCAATTATTTTAAGCTGCGGCATTACTTTGCGCAAAAGCCTGATAAGGCTGTAAACATAATTTTTATTCCAGATATGCACCGAAAGCCCTACGACATCGGGCTCTTTCCCGGTTATTTCAGCCAGCACTGCCAACAGCGGCGTCTGCACGGTATCTTCAATTAGTTCCGTTTCAATTCCTTTAGCCTTTGCATATGCCCGAATGCTGCGCAGCCCCAATGCTGTATGTATGTATTTGCTTCCGATTGCCGTTAAAATTATTTTCATGTTTACCGCCTCTAACTTTAATATATCGTCTTGTGTTATAATAATAAAGTATTGAAATTTTTGCAAGGAGTGATTAAAAATATGACGCAAAAGATTCCCGCGCACGGCAGCAATATTGCCAGAAAAGATATAAATGAAATTTACAAATGGAAAATTGATGATTTATATGCAGACAAAGAAAGCTGGCAGGCTGCCGCCCAAAATTTAAAAGCAGAACTCAGCCGTTTTGAAGAATTTAAAGGCCGCCTTGGTGATGCGGAAATTTTATTGCAGGCACTGCAAAAGCAGGCCCAGCTTTCAGAAGAAATTTCCAAAATTTATGCCTATGCACGCCTGCAGCTTGATGCCGACAATACAGACCCGGCTTTACAGGCCATGTCCGGTGAAGCCGAAAGTCTGCTGGCTGATTTTAATAACGCGGTATCATTTGTTGAACCGGAAATAATTTCACTGTCCAAAGATTATTTAGAGTCCTGCCTGGCAGAGTTTTCTTTTAACGAATTTAAATTCTATCTTGCCAACCTGCTGCGCCTTGCTCCGCATGTGCTGTCGCAGGAGCAGGAAGCGCTGCTTTCGCAGGCCGGACTTGCCATGTCGTCGCCCGCTGCTATCTTCCGCAGCCTTGTCAGCGCCGATATGAAATTTCCGCCTGTTACCGACGGCAAAGGCAATAACGCCAATGTAAGCGAAGGCAATTATTTGCTGAACATGACCAGCGCCGACCGTACTTTGCGCAAAAATTCCTTCCGCACGCTTATGGGCACTTACCATAACTACCGCAACACGCTGGCCAACACTTTAACAGGCCAGTGCCGCGTAAGCCGGTTTTATGCCACTGCCCACAAATATGAAGATACTTTAACGGCAAGCCTTGCCGAAGATAACATCCCCACGGAACTTTACCACAAATTAATTGAAACGGTACATAATAATTTAGAGCCGCTGCACGAATATATTGCCATTAAAAAAGCTGCCTTGAAATTGGATGAACTGCACCCATACGACTTATACATGCCGCTTTCATCTGCCGGAGAAAGTTTTGCCTGCACATTTGAAGAAGCCTGCGGCCGTGTTGCCGAAGCACTCGCTCCGCTTGGCGAAGATTACATCAGCACTTTAAAGCATGCTTTTAAAAGCCGTTGGATTGACATTTACGAAAACAAAGGCAAACGCAGCGGCGCCTATTCCTGGGGTATTTATGGCGTACATCCTTATGTTCTGTTAAACTATCAGCCGCGCTACAACAGCATTTCCACTATCGCGCACGAAATGGGCCACGCCATGCACAGCTACCTTGCCAACCAGGCGCAAACCTATACCAACAGTGACTATTCCATTTTCTGTGCCGAAGTTGCCAGCACAACAAACGAAATTTTACTTTTAGAGCACACACTTGCCAACGCTACCGCCGAGCAAAAAATTTATCTTATCAACCAGTTTCTGGAAGCAGTACGCACCACGGTTTACCGCCAGGTACAATTTGCCGAATTTGAACTTTACACTCACGGAGAAATTAACTCCGGGCGCAGCCTGCAGGCAGAAAACCTTGAAAACTACTGGCTGGAAAGCAACAAAACCTATTACGGCCCGGCTCTTACCGCCGATAAAGAACTTGCCAGCGAATGGTCGCGCATTCCGCATTTTTACACACCGTTTTACGTTTATAAATACGCAACCGGTTACAGCGCCGCAACCGCTTTCGCCGAAGCAATACTCAGCGGCACAGAAAATGCCGTTGAAAAATACCTCGGTTTCTTAAAAGCAGGCGGCAGCGATTATTCGCTGAACATTTTAAAAAATGCCGGTGTAGATTTGACCACGCCGCAGCCTGTTGCCGTAACCCTGCAAAAATTTGCGCAAAAAGTACAGGAATTAAAAACACTTTTAAAATTATAATCATCATACAGCAAAAGAGACGGTTCATAACGAACCGCCTCTTTTTATTTAAGCCTGAATTATAATTTTTGTTTTAATTCTTCAACCTTGGCTTTCTGCCCTGCAATAATTTCATCGCCGCGCACAAACTGTTTGTCGTTTTCTGTAAATGCCGGGCCGCCGTAAGAAGTACGTGCAGCCACGCAGTTTTCCGGTTTTAATGCGTCAAGCAAATCTGCTTCAAACAAATCGCTGAACTTTTTGTATTCGTCAAGCGAAATTTCCGGCAAAAACTTGCCTTCGGTAATGGCATAAGCCACGCATTTGCCGACAACTTCGTGTGCCATGCGGAAAGGCAGGCCTTTGCGCACAAGGTAATCTGCCAAATCGGTTGCATTGGAAAAATCCTTGCTTACGGCTTCACGCATTCTGTCCACATTAACGGTCATGGTTTTAACCATGTCGCTGTAAACGGCAAGCGTAAATTTCAGCGTGTCAATGGCGTCAAAGAAACCTTCCTTATCTTCCTGCAAATCTTTGTTGTAGGTTAAAGGCAGGCCTTTGGCCGTAGTAAGCATTGCCATTAAATGTCCGTAAACACGGCCGGTTTTGCCGCGCACAAGTTCGGAAATATCCGGGTTTTTCTTCTGCGGCATCATGGAAGAACCTGTTGCAAAAGCATCGTCAAGTTCAATAAAGCCAAATTCAGTGCTGCTCCACAGGCAGAATTCCTCGCTCAAACGGCTCATGTGCATCATCAGCGTCGAAGCAAAGCTTAAAAATTCAATAATATAATCCCTGTCGCTTACCGCATCCATACTGTTGGCATAAACACTGCCGAAATTCAGCTGTTCTGCCACAAAGAAACGGTCAATCGGAAAAGTTGTGCCTGCAATGGCGCCGGCGCCGAGCGGCATAATGTCCGCACCATCCCATACGCCGAGCAGGCGGCGGAAATCGCGCTGCAGCATGTTAAAATATGCCAGCAGATGATGTGCAAAAGTAATCGGCTGCGCACGCTGTAAATGCGTGTACCCTGGCATTAAAGTTTTATCGTGCTTTTTAGCAACGCTTAAAAGTGCTTCTTCAAACTGCACCAAAAGTTCTGCAATTTCCACAACTTCACGTTTCATATACATGTGCATATCAAGCGCAACCTGGTCATTGCGGCTGCGTGCAGTGTGCAGCCTTGCACCGGCAGCACCAATACGTTCTGTAAGGCGTGCTTCGATATTCATATGAATATCTTCCAGTGCAATATCAAATTCAAAATTGCCTGCTTCAATATCTTTTAAAATATCTTTTAAGCCTGCAACAATTTTTTCTGCATCTTCTTCCGGAATGATTCCGCATTTGGCCAGCATTGTAGCATGAGCAATACTGCCGCGGATGTCCTCATGGTACAAGCGTTTATCAAACTCAATGGACGCATTGAATGCGTCCACGAGTTCATTGGTATTTTTGCTGAATCTTCCGCCCCAGAGTTTAGCCATTATTTCAGTTTGCCCTGTTTCATCAATGCACGTACGGTCAGCGGCAGGCCGAACAGTGTGATGAAGCCAGTAGCGTCAGCCTGGTTGTAAACTTCGTCGGCGCCGAAGGTTACATATTCCTTGCTGTACAGGGAATACGGAGATTTAGTGCCGGCGCTCATGATATTGCCTTTGTAAAGTTTCAGGCGAACGGTGCCGGTAACGGTTTTCTGGGTTTCGTCAACAAATGCTGCCAGTGCTTCACGCAGCGGGCTGAACCACATGCCGTCATAAACCAGTTCTGCATATTTAATGGCAATCATTTCTTTGTAGTGCATGGTTGCGCGGTCAAGGCACAGTCTTTCAAGTTCTTTATGCGCGTAAACAATAATTGCGCCGCCCGGGTTTTCATATACGCCGCGGGATTTCATGCCTACAAGGCGGTTTTCAACCATGTCGCAGATGCCAACGCCGTTGCGGATGCCGATTTCATTTAATTTTTCAAGCAGTGCTGCAGGAGAAAGTTTTTCGCCGTTAACGGCAACAGGCACGCCTGCTTCAAATTCCAGTTCAACATATTCGTCTTTATCGGGAGCTTTTTCCGGAGTGCTGGTAACGATAAAGAGTTCGTCTTTTGGAGCATTCCAGGGGTCCTCAAGGTCGGAGCCTTCATGGCTTAAATGCCACATGTTGCGGTCCATGGAATAATCGTGGTCTTTGGTTACAGGCACCGGAATGTTATGTGCTGCTGCAAAGTCGATAGCGTCTTCGCGGGAACGGATGTTCCATTCACGCCAGGGCACAATAACTGCCAGCTGCGGAGCAAGAGCTTTAACGCCGAGTTCAAAACGAACCTGGTCGTTGCCTTTGCCGGTAGCGCCGTGAGCAACAGCGTCAGCGCCTTCTTTCAGTGCAATTTCAACCAGTTTTTTGGCAATCAGCGGACGCGCAAAAGAAGTGCCGAGCAGATATTTCTGTTCATAAATGGCACCTGCTTTAACAACAGGCCATACATAATCGGAAACGAATTCTTCTTTTAAATCAAGAATATAGCATTTGCTTGCGCCGGATTTTAAAGCCTTGTCATGAACGATATTCAGTTCGTCGCCCTGGCCAAGGTCTGCGGTGCAGGCAATAACTTCGCAGTTATTGTAGTTTTCTTTAAGCCAGGGAATAATAACGGAAGTATCAAGGCCGCCGGAATAAGCGAGCACTACTTTTTTAATTTTGCTTTTGTCAATTTTCATTAAAGTACAGCCTCCTGTTGTTTGCATAATATACAGCTTTTATGTATAAAAATATATAACGAATATGATTATACCACAAATTCTAAAAATTTCCAGTATTTTTATAAATATTTTATGTATTTTTATTAGATGATATCATCAGTCATCAAAAGTGCCATAATGGCTTTCTGCACATGCAGGCGGTTTTCTGCCTGGTCAAATACTTTGGACTGCGGCCCTTCCAGCACTTCCTCAGTAATTTCCTCGCCGCGGTGTGCAGGCAGGCAGTGCAGAACCATAGCGTCCGGTCGTGCCACGCTCAGCAGCTCTTTGTTAATCTGGTAATCGCCAAGCGCTTCCTGACGGATGCTTTGTTCGGCTTCCTGTCCCATACTTGCCCAAACATCAGTATAAAGAACGTCTGCGCCTTTGGCGGCACGGAACAAATCTTCATCAACTTCAATGGTGCAGCCGGTAAGTGCGGCATCTTCCTGCGCAGTTCTTACAATTTCCGGGGCAGGCTGGTAGCCTTTCGGAGATGCGCAAACCATATTCATGCCTACTTTGGCGCAGGCATACATCAGCGAATGTGCCATATTGTTGCCGTCGCCAACATAAACCAGCTTACGGCCTTTTAATATTTCCTTATGTTCCATAATGGTGAACATATCGGTCAAGGCCTGGCAGGGATGCAGCAAATCGGTCAATCCGTTAATAACCGGCACGGTAGCGTATTTGGCAAGTTCAATAACGGAATCATGCGAGAATGTACGAATCATAATGCCGTCAACAAAACGGGAAAGCACCCTTGCCGTATCACGCACCGGCTCGCCGCGGCCAATCTGCGAAGCGGAATCATTAAGATAAATAGGATGTCCGCCAAGCTGATAGAACCCGGTTTCAAAAGAGACCCTTGTTCTTGTGGAAGCTTTGGAAAAAATCATGGCCAGAGTTTTGCCTTCCAGATATCTGTGCGGCTCCCCTCTTTTTTGTTTGCGTTTTAATTTTTTGGCAACATCCAAAATTGTGGCTACTTCACCAACAGACAAATCATGAATAGAAATTAAATCTTTGTTTCTTAAACCCATTTTATACCCTCACCAACCGATTAAAATTCTGCCAGGGCTGCGTCAAGAGCAGCAACAGCCGTGTCTATTTCTTTTTCCGTTACAATAAGCGGAGGGACAAGGCGTATTACATTGCCAGCAGTGCAGTTAACGATAACATGGTCTTTAAGGCAGTGTTCCACAACTGCTCCGCCCGGTTTGCAGAGTTCCATGCCCAAAATCAGGCCGCGCCCGCGTACTTCAGTAACTTTTTCCGGGTATTTTGCCTTAAGCTCCTGCAATTTGCCCATAAAGTATTTGCCTTTTTCTGCCGCAGCTTCAACAAGCCCTTCTTCCTTAATGGTTGTAAGAGCCGCTTCAATAGCCGCGCAGGCCAGCGCATTGCCGCCGAAGGTTCCGCCATGGTCGCCCGGTTTAAATACATGCGCCAGTTTTTCGTCAACGCAGAAACCGCCTGTCGGGAAGCCGCCGCCAATGCCTTTGGCAAATGTAAGTACATCCGGTTTAATGCCGGTATGCATATAGGCAAACCACTGGCCGGTTCTGCCAACGCCGGACTGAATTTCGTCAAAAATCAGCAGTGCGTCATATTTATCGCACAAAGCGCGCGCGCCCTGCAAATATTCGTCACTGGGCACATGCACACCGCCTTCGCCCTGAATAGGCTCAAGCATTACGCAGCATACATCTTCGTCCATTACTTCTTTCAGCGCTTCAAGGTCGCCGTAAGGAACATAGTCAAAACCTGCCGGCAGCGGTTCGTACCCCTGCTGGTATTTAGGCTGGCCGGTTGCAGTTACCGTCATCATGGTACGCCCATGGAAGGAATGCACTGCTGTAATAATGCGGTATTTGCCGTCATTTTTACTGTGTCCGTATTTGCGCGCCAGCTTAATTGCGCCTTCGTTGGCTTCCGCACCGCAGTTGGCCAAAAACACACGGTCAAAACCGGTTGCTTCGCTGATAAGTTTTACTGCGCGCGCCTGCACATCCGTATAAAATACGTTGGAGCAGTGCATAATTTTACCGGCCTGTTCGCTGATTGCCCTAACAAGCGCAGGATGGGCATAACCCAAAGAATTAACGGCGATACCTGCCAGAAAATCAAGATAGCCTTCGCCGTCGGCGTCATAAACCATGCAGCCCTTGCCATGGGTAAGCGCCAACGGATAACGGCCGAATACCGGAAGGTAATATTTATCTGTCTGTTCTCTGATTTCTATATTATTCACCTTTTTGCCCCCTCAGAAAAAATTATAAAGTTTTTACAACCTCGGTGCCTACGCCTTCATCGCTGAATACTTCCATCAAAATGCTGTGTTCGGCACGGCCGTCAATAATCTGTGCTTTCTTGGCGCCGCCGCTGAGTGCGGTAATGCAGGCTTTAACTTTCGGAATCATGCCGCCGTCGATATTGCCTTTAATGATAAGTTCCTGTGCTTTTTCAAAAGTCATAGTGGAAAGGAAGGTGCTTTCATCGCGGTAATCGGCATAAATGCCTTTTACGTCGGTAAGTACCAGAAGTTTTTCTGCTTTTAATGCGCCTGCAATTTCACCTGCAACACTGTCTGCATTGATGTTGTAGGTTTCACCGGTTGCGCCTACGCCGGTCGGTGCAATAACGGGAATAAAGTCGTTATCCAGAAGTACGTTTAAAAGTTCGGTGTTAATGTGTTCAACAGTGCCTACATAACCAATGTCAACCAGGTTTACTTCGCCGTTTTCATAAACGTCGGCAAGGTGTTTTCTTGCCTGAATGAGGTTGTCGTCCTTGCCGTTAAGGCCTACTGCTTTGCCGCCCAAACGGTTTAAACGGCCAACAAGGTCGGTGTTAATTTTGCCAACCAGTGCCATTTCCGTAATGCCTACCGATTCTTCATCAGTTACACGCAGGCCGCCTACAAACTGGGTCTTTTTGCCGGCCTTAACCATCTGTGCAGTAATTTCCGGGCCGCCGCCGTGAACAACAATCGGGCGCAGGCCTGCACATTTCAGGAAAATAATATCCTGCAGAACTTTATTTTTAATTTCATCATTCAGCATAGCATTGCCGCCATATTTTACAACAACGGTCTTGCCTTTAAAATCTCTCAGGTACGGAAGTGCTTCCACCAAAATTTTAATTTCTTCGTTACGTAACATTGATTATTCCTCCTGTAATCCGGCAAAAGCCGTTAATAAAATGTTGTTTAATATCAGGTGTGGTATTCACCGTTTATTTTAACATATTCATAGCTGAAATCACATGTCCAGACGGTAGCTTCTTCTTTGCCTGCGCCAAGATCTATTTTCATGCTGATGTCGTGCTGTTCCATAATGTCTTTCAGGCTTTCAAGCGGAACATTGCAGTTCATGCCGTTTTCCACGAGCCTTACGCCGCCGATTTCAAGATTAACCTTATCTGGCTCCATCTGCGCGCCGCTGTAACCGGCTGCACAAACAATGCGTCCCCAGTTGGGGTCTTTGCCAAAAAATGCCGTTTTTACAAGCGGGGATTTGGCAATGGCCATAGCAGCCGTTTTGGCTTCTGCCCAGGTTGCGGCACCGGCAACGTTTACTTCCAAAAATTTGGTAGCGCCTTCGCCGTCGCGCGCAATCATTTTGGCAAGGTCCTGCGCACATGCCAGCAAGGCTTCAAAAAACGCCGGGTAATCCGGATGTTCTTCGCTTACAATAATTTCGTTTTCAGCAAGCCCGTTAGCCAGTACAATCATGCTATCATTGGTGCTGGTATCGCCGTCAACAACAACCATATTAAAGGATTTATCGGCAGCAGCCTTAACCGCGCGTTTTAAAACATCCGGCGCAACAGCAGCATCGGTAGTTAAAAAGGTAAGCATGGTTGCCATATTGGGGTGAATCATGCCGGCGCCTTTGGCTATACCGGCAATTTTAACGGTTTTGCCGCCTAATTCAAACTCATAAGCCGCATGCTTGATAAAAGTATCCGTTGTCTGGATTGCCATAGCGCAGCTTTCGCCGCCTGTTTCGTCCATAGCGTCAACAGCGTCGGCAATGCCTTTAGCCAGTTTATCCATAGGCATAAAGTGCCCGATAACACCGGTACTGCAAACATAAACAGCGTCGTTTTCAACGCCTAAAAGTTCTGCCGTCTGTGCCTGCATTGCTTCGGCGTCTTTTAAGCCCTGTTCGCCGGTGCAGGCGTTAGCGCAGCCGCTGTTTACCACAATAGCCTGCGCATAAGATTTTGCGGCAACTTTGCGGCTTACCAATACAGGTGCCGCGCACATTTTATTCTGCGTAAACACGGCGCCGGTTGCCGCCGGCACAGTGCTGTAAATAACGGCTACATCATGGTTGCCGCTGGCTTTAATACCGGCTTTAACACCGGCTGCCAAAAAGCCCTGCGGCGTTGTAACCCAACCGTCAATCTTTTTCATTAGCCAACCTCCTTAAGGATATACGGGCAGCTGACGCAGCCCGGTTGTTTCATCAAGGCCAAACATTACATTCATATTCTGCACGGCCTGCCCGGCAGCACCTTTTACAAGGTTATCGAGCGCACTCATTACAATCACTCTGCCGGTGCGCGCATCCGTCTGCCAGCCTATATCAACATAATTGGATGCCCTGATATTTTTAATTTCGGGGCATGCTCCTTTGCCTAAAAGGCGGATAAAAAATTCGCCGCCGTACATTTCTTTAAAAGCATTTTCAACATCGGCATCCGTAACGCCCGGTTTAAGCATAGCGTAGCAGGTTGCCAAAATGCCGCGGTCAACCGGCAATAGGTGCGGAGTAAACTGAATTACAACATCTTCGCCCGCAAATTCAGAATAAATCTGCTCAATCTCAGGCGTATGCCTGTGCGTTGCCACGCCGTAAGCGTGGAAGTTTTCGTTGACAGAGCAGTACAGGCTGCCAAGCTTAAGCCCGCGCCCGGCTCCTGTTGTGCCGGACTTGGCATCAACAACAATGCCCTTTGTTTCAATTAAACCTGCTTTCAGCAGAGGCACCAGCGCCAGAATACTGCAGGTTGTATAACATCCGGGGTTTGCCACCAGTTCAGCACCGGCAACATCTTTGCGGTACAATTCCGTTAACCCGTAAACAGCTTTTGCTTCAGGGTCAACATGCGGAACTTTATACCATTTTTCAAACACCTTTACATCCCTGAAACGGTAATCACCGCCAAGATCAATTATTTTAACGCCGCTGCCGCGCAGCATTTTGCCAATCTTCATGGCATGCCCGTGCGGAAGCGCGATAAATATTACATCACTGCCTTTTGCAATTTTTTCCAGCTCATTCATGGAAATAAGCTGTTTGTCTATTCTTCCGCGCAAATGCGGATACATTGCGGCTATATCTTCACCGGTACTGCTTTCAGAAGTAATATAAGCCAGTTCTGCCTGCGGATGCCCGTCCAGAAGCCTTAAAAGCTCAGCACCTGCAAACCCGGTTGCACCGATAACACTTGCTCTCATACCGACCCTCCCTTGAATTTATGATTTTATAATTATACAACTATTATGCATAATTAATCAATAGTGTTTTTAAATTTTTTCGCAGTTGTTTCCAGTTTTTGCAAAAAGAAAACACTATGCCATTATTATGTATATTGTACTACTTTAGTATCCCTTTTTCAAAATTTTTTCGGTAAAAAATAAAAATAAAATTTAAATTTTACCTTGGCGCAATTTTTGGTACAATATTATATAAGAAAACAGGTGAGGTAATTATGGGAAAAATTATTAAACTATTAATTATACTGGCCGCTGTAACAGGCCTTTTTATGTACTACCCCAATATAGCAGGCTACGAAACAGACCCGCAGCCGGCGCAGCAGGCAGAAACAACGCAGATGCAGGAACAGGCAAACCCTGTCAATGAATATCAGCAGACAGAAAGCACGCTGATGACAATTTTGCCCTATCTGCCGGAGCGTGACACCTGGCCGGACCCGCTGCAAAAAATGTTTATGCTCTTTACTATTGAAAACACGGTTAAGGAACGTACTGCCGGTATGGAATGGACGCCACTGCCCGATATACCAACGGCTATGCAGCAGGCACTGGTAGCCATAGAGGACCACGATTTTTACCGCCATGGTGCCGTTGATATGGGCGGCATACTGCGTGCAACATTTGTAAATATTTCTGCCGGCGAAATTGTGCAGGGCGGCAGCACACTTACGCAGCAGCTTGCCAAAAATATGTTTTTAAGCCAGGAACAGACCATGAGCCGCAAAGTTTATGAGGTAATGTTCTCGCTAATGCTGGAAGATAAATTCAGCAAAGACCAGATTCTGGAAATGTATTTTAACACTACCTACTTCGGCAACGGCGCAACCGGCATCACTGCCGCTGCACGCAGTTACTTCGGTAAAACGCCTGCCGAAATGAATCTTGCCGAATGTGCGGTTATCGCTTCACTTCCGTACGCACCGTCCGCACTTAACCCATATGAAAATCCCGAAGGCTGCAAAAAACGCCAGCATTTAGTGCTTGATACCATGGTTAAACGCGGCTTTATCGGCGAAACAGTTGCCAACGCCGCCAAAGAAAAAACTGTTTATCTGGCAGACGGCACGGAATTATAGCAAAAGTTACAAAAATTTTTATTTAAAACATAAAAAATAAACTGCTCAAGGAGTAATGCATATGGCCTCATTAACACATGTCTGCATGTGGTCAGACAATGCTTGGAAGCGGATTACGGCAGAACAGGCGGCCAAATTGCATCCAGGTGGAACAGTATCCGCTCACAGTGGCTTGTTTATGTGTGAGCTATGTGGACAATATGTTTCTCTTACGGATGGTACAGTTCAAACACGACACTTTAGACATAGCGCCTATGAAAAAAGTAAAAATTGTCCTGAACGTATGCTTGGAGTTAGCGCCTCATTCTCTTACGATTCTCAGGAACATGATTTACCGATCCGTATTACAGGCATATCCTCGACTTCGTTTAGATTTGAAATTGGTTTGATTCGTGTTCCAAATACTTTGATCAGTAAAGATTTTTATATAGAAATTAAACCAAATGGAGAATCGGATACATCTTATATATTCACAAAAGAACGGTTAAATTACGATAGTATCACATATCTTCCTATAGGTGAAAAACCATTTAAAAAATATACGCTTAATTAAAAAAATGGCAGCGATAAACTACGCGAATTTTGGCCAAAGGATGTTAAAGGAATAGATCCAGAAGGAACGTTATTTGAAAAAACTTCTGGTAAGAAACTTGCATACGATGCCGATGTTGAGATTAAGAAAGAATACTACCTGTTAAAACGTGGCTCTTTTTATAAAAGATCATATAGCAGTATAAGAATTCAAGAGATTATTCAGAAACAATTTAGTTGGGAAGTTTGGACACTTTATGTAGTTTCTGCATCTGCATTTTGTGAAGAAGCTGCCCGATTCTTTCTAGATTTTCATTGTCGTCTAACTGATTATCCGGTTTCATTACAGCCGGTGTGGCCATTATTTGTAGATGGAAATTATATAGTAAAACATAGTCAAGATAGTATGTACATTCTTGTCAAAGGTAATGTGGCAACAGTCAAAACTTTTCCTTCCTCAGCGGTTTATCAGCTAACTCATAATCTTACTCAAGAAAGACTATATGAAGTCCTTTGTTCCAGTAGGCAACAGTTAATATCAGCAGGACGCACTCAAGCCTTGCAATATACTTATTTTTGGAAAGAGCCTCTTAACCAGGTAAGTTTACCTCCAGAAATCTTAGTGACAGATCTTTCTGGTTCTGAGATTCTTCCTGGTAGAACTAATACGCTACCACACAACAAAACACTACTAGTCAAATCAACATTTGATGGTGAACTCATTATATCTAACAAAAACTATGTTCTATATAAACGAAAAATATTTGCCGACAAACCACTTGAACTGGATGGATTATCTTATGGTGTAAGCGTTCAAATCGTTATTGGCCTTGACGTTGTTTGGAAAATTGACTTCGAAAAACAACAGTCTATCATCGCAAACGATGAAGTTAAAATTCTGAAGCACATTAGTCGCGTTTCAGGAGCATCAATTTCTGTCCCTCATTCTTTGCGAAATATTTTAGCCGCCATGAGCCTTTATCCACAGATATGTCAGTGGATACGAAAATGTATCAAGGAAGGCACCATCAAAGAGCAATCTTACAGAAGATTGCAGGATGCCTATCGCAGTATAAGCAAACAGGGAGATAAATTATGAACTACATCGGACTTCTTACCAAAGAAGAAAAATCAATTCTCTGCGAAATCATTACAGGTAAAGAGTTCAAAGAGCTCTTCAAGAAAAATGAACAGGAATTTTCTAAAATACAGAAAGGTTTTAGAGCAAAATCACTGACAGAGCAACACGCACTATCAATTGCCATATCCAATATTAATAAGCCCTTTATTGCAATGTGGGTCAACACAATGGTAAAACACTGGCTCAAAGATATCCAAGAAAATATAGCTAAACTTGAAGGAGAGGGTTTATCTCATAACGCTGCTTTAGCGACAACTATGCTTGATTCTTTCTTTGCTAATAATGTCAAGTTATATTTTAAGTTGACTGGTAATCTTTTGGATACGGATGCATACTCTAATCTTTACGAGAGAATGGAGAATATTAAATCTGAACGTTCAAGAAATGCTGAAATGTCTGACCGAATTAAGGCTGTGGAACAAGAAAATCGCAATCTGTCCGATCAACTTGAAGCATCCCATCGTAGCATAGATGCCATAAAAACTGAGTGCGAAGAGAGAATTCAAGAAATTGAACGGAGCAAAAACGAATTAGGATCCTTGCTGGCTGAAGCACAAGCTAAAATTGCTGAATTACAGACCGCGCCTAGCGCCTTCACAAACGACGATGCAAATTATCTTGCACAATTTGATGATACAAATACTTCTATCCTGCCTTCTGGCAGTACAAATGAAATCATTTCTTTGTGTGGTGTTATTTCGGATTATAATGGTCAGAAGTCGCTTATACGATATGCTGATTTGAACAATAATGGGCGTTATAGCATTTTCCTAAAAAACGAAGATATCCCGCCGTACTTCACAAACAGGGACAAAATTTTCTATAAGGACGGTCCTTCTAACAACGGGTTCTACGGCATCTGGACTTGGAACGCAGTTCCGAACAAAAATGATCCTTCTAAAGATTATATATTATCACAATATAATACAGAGATTGATGCCATTGAAATTGTTACCATTACAGAGGTAAGAACCATTGAAGACATAGTTGATCTTTTGAAAAGAGGAATTGAATACAAGCCGCATAGTCGAAAAGTTATGTTCACACTTTGTGCATCCAAGGGGCAGTATACAGGTATCCTTTGCACTGCAAAAGAACTCAATACAGTCAATGGGAAAACCACTGTTTCTGAAGATTGCATTGTTGTGCCGGTATATGAATTTGCTGGTAATGATATTATTCGTCTTGGTAACGGACTCTCTTTTTATCGAAACGCATTTGCAGGCCTTCCAAGCAAGCTTTATCATTTGAAAAACCCGCTTGACATTGTAAAGAATATAGTTTTCTCATCGATTTCTTGGAATGCATATAAAACAAGAAAGGTAACACGTGCCGAATATAGGACGTTTAAAGATTTTATTGGCGCAATTCCGGTTGATGATATAACGTGTAAGATTGGAACTGCATATCGCTGCTCTACTCCAGCTGCTAAAAAACTATTAGACGAATTTCTGAACATAGTCTGGAAATATATCGATGGAAATAGCTTAGAAGATAAAATAATTCACTCGGCTATTTCTGCAAATGTTGAACTTCAAGAAAAAGCGAAGGCGCTTATTCGCCAAGATTGGGAAACAGAGAACGAAAGCCTGATGATTGAAGCTCGAGAAAAACTCGATTCACTTCGTGCCGAATTAAAATCTGCCACTGAGGATTTAAGCAAAGCGCGGGAAGCGCTAAATGAAACAAAAGCGGAAGATGAGCGCCTTGCTGGTATAATAGCCGAAAAAGAAAGGCTAGCCACAGATGTCGAAAAAGCTGTTGCCGTAAGAATACAAAAAGCACGTGAAAATGCTGCAGATTTCATTGCAAGTATGGCCTTTGTTAGCGGACAACAAAGGCTAGTTGGATGTACAGAATCTCCTACCGAAATCGACGTTTCAGCGAAATCCGATATTGATACATATCGCATATGTCCTGAATATGATAACCTCAACGACCTTGAAGTTCACCATTCTTGGACAGATGTTATCAATACAGCTGTACTTGAACTCGCAGAAGCAGGCGTTGCAGAACAATATAGAAGCGGACTCGCTGCTTTTCTTTGTTCCGCCTACATTAATAAACAGTCACTTTTGCTTGTTGGTCCCAATGCACTCGACATTATCCAAGCATTCAGTGCAGCCGTAACTGCTCATAAACATGGAATACTCTATTGTGAAGGTGGCTATGCCCATCAGGCGGTTGAAAAAATAGGTACTCATGGTGAAAGCATTGTAATAATCAACAATTTTCTTGCAAGCGACTGGATAAACAGGCTTCCAGAAATACTTTATAAAAAAGATATTTTTTATGTGTTTACCCACCCGTATGCAGAAGACATTCAGGTTGAACCTAAAAGCCTGTATGGATTCATGTTGCCACTGTTTACGGAGTTCTTGGTGGATAAAAAAGCTACTGGTAAATACTATGGGGGCTACTTCTCTGACGATTTTAAACCCTATTCGGCAGAAAAAGGCGTACATAAAGAACTATCAGTCCTTTCGAAATTTGCGCTGAGTTCGTTAGTTAGAGGCAAAATCAACAACCTTGCGTCTACGATGCACGGTATTCATCCCATTGCTACAGCGGACAACGATTTCTTGTTTTGTGTTTTCCCTATAGCCTATGCTTCAATGGCGGTAAATGAACTTGTAGAGGAAATTGCTGATTCGCAGAAGGGTATCGCAATTTCTTCGAGTCTTAAACGCGACCTTCAGCATGTGTTAGGGGAAATCTAATGAACAAGTACAACGGACTTCTCTCGAAAGTATCTCTACAGTATAACATTCATAGAGGAACCCAAGAAACAGAAAATGAGTGGAAAACTCGTCTTGTTTATAGCATCTGCGGGTTGATGGCGTATGCTTGCCTATGGGACGATACAGAAGAACCAATTTCTATTGTACACCTGAAAAGAAGAATTCGCAGTATGCTTGCCTATTACAAATCAATGTATCCAGAACTTTCTGCCAGCTTACCATATGTCTCTGAAGAGCTGGAAGATGAAATTAAAAATCAGTTCTTAAGCACAGGAGTCATTTATCACCGACCCAATAAAATAGCACCATCAATAAAGCATGAAGAATCGTTCGGTGGTATACTCTTTCAAAGAGGCATTGGTTTGGACAATATCTCCTGTGTATCTGGCATTGGACTTTATTCAAAGCAGGATGGCGGAACAGACCCCAGTAATATAAAAACAATGTTTGGCCTCGAACAAGTGAAGTTGCAAACATTGTGGCAAACTACATTATCTACTGCTTCTTGGAATCCCAATCCAACGTTTGAATATAATACAGAATATCTTCGTTTAAAGCCTTCTTTCTCTCGTGGATATTGGGTTGCTGAACCAGATAAGACTGGAAGTATTTCCATTCTTCGAACTGGTATGAAAGGTTCACAGTTATACTATCTTTATCGGTACATTGATACTAAACTAGAAGTTAGTCAACTTCCTCAATGGCAAGTAGAAAATTATAACTACAGAACACTTGCATGCGCCTGCCTCTCAACCTATAGAACGCTACCACCAATTGAGTACTCTGAAGATGGATCATTAGTTCATGTACGTATGAATTATTTGCTTCCACCACGTGAGCTCGAATTTCTAAAGTACTACAGTTGGCCTGAAATATGTACATCTCTTCCATATAATTTTAGGCGAAAACTCTCTGTAGACGTTTTTGAAGCTATTAAAAAAATTTTATCCGAAGGAGGATATGAATTCAAAGGAGGGATAATATGATGCCCAATGGAGCCAATTCTGTTCATAAACAGCTGAGAATGGAACTGGAAGACTATATTAAATCGCAATATTTCGGGAAATCCCCTCTTCTGCTTTCGGTACTAAGCAGTCATATTGATGATGAAGGATTGCTTTACCAAAAACCTTTTATTGAGTCCTCACCAGCATATGTTACAGTACAAAATGGCATTAAAACAGCAAATATCGAAAATTGGATGAGATCATATTTTTTGCAGTTAGCTAATGCTAATGTTGGAGTCTTTCCATCCCCATTTGCTCACCAGATCTCGGCACTTGAAGCCGCAACTAGAGGAGAAAACTTGTTTGTTTCGACAGGTACTGGTTCCGGCAAAACTGAGTGTTTTATGTGGCCGCTTCTTGCAAAGATGGCGACTGAAGCACGAAACTTCAAGGAATCATGGGTAAAACGAGGTGTTCGCACAATTATTATGTATCCAATGAATGCCCTTGTTTCAGACCAAGTTAGCCGACTTAGAAGAATGATCGGCGATCCAGACGAGAAATTTATCAAGATATTTCGAAATACTTGTGGTGATGAGGTGCGTCGCCCTCAGTTCGGTATGTATACTGGCAGAACTCCATACCCTGGAGTCCAGCCTTCCACTGAACAGGACAGAAAACTTGAAAAAAATTTAGCAAGAATGTCTTTTCCACAAAGCGATTCGGAAAAAGAATTCTTTCATCATCTTCTCAAAGAAGGAAAAATACCTGCAAAGGCAAATATGAAACAGTTCCTTCTGGGGCTACATGATAGTAAACATATTCCAAGCAACGACGACGCAGAATTAATCACAAGATTTGAAATGCAGCAATTTTGCCCAGATATTCTCATTACAAACTATTCTATGCTGGAATATATGCTATTGCGTCCCAGAGAACAAAAAATCTGGAATGACACACGTGAATGGCTGGCTTCAAACAGTAAAAACAAATTGATGTTTGTTATTGATGAAGCACATATGTACCGTGGTTCATCCGGCGGAGAAGTGGCATTATTGATTCGAAGGCTCTTCCATAAGCTCGGTATCAGTCGTGATCGTGTACAATTTATACTCACTACTGCAAGTATGCCTAACAAAAGCCAGCAAGACATTGATTCCGTAATGAAGTTTGCAAATGAACTTACGGCATCAGACACAGCAACCAGATTCTGTTATCTGACCGGGAAGAGAGAAGTAATTGATGGGCAATTAAAATATGACATCCCCGCCGAACTTCTCTTGAAATCAGATCCTGGCCAATTTGAAGATAGAGATGATGTGAAGCTTTCTGCCCTTTTGTCATTCTGGAGCCAATTAGAAGGATTTGACCATGGCATTACATCCTTGGAATCAGTATACAACTGGATGTACGAAAATCTTGTCTATTACCGTCCGTTCCATGAGCTTATTAAGTATTGTCGCGGAAATGCAGTATCCCTGGGAGAGCTTTCTTCTGGTATATTCCCGAATCTCAATCCAGAGGATGCGCTAAAAGCGGTTAGTGTTCTTTTGGCAATTGCACCTCTCGCAAAAAACTCTAAAGGTTCGGTTCTCTTCCCTGCACGTATGCATATGCTTTTCAAAGGTATTTCTGGTGTATATGCCTGTGCAAATGCAGATTGCAGTCATTCTCATTCGGAAGGCGGCCTAACTTTAGGAGAGATCTACTTGTCTGATGGTAATTTAGTTTGCCCGCGTTGTGGCAGTGTGGTATACGAACTTTATAATGACAGACGTTGTGGTGCACTATTTTTTAAAGGCTATATTCTTGAAGTTGATTCAGAACTTTACGGAAATATATATCTGTGGCATTATCCCGGCCAGTTAATGGATCACAGGATGAAAGAAATACATCTGTTTATTCCAACGGATGATTTTAAATTACCAGCAAAACAGGGTAAAAACGCTATAAGACCCTGCTATCTTGATGTCAAAAGCGGATTTGTCAACTTCACAGATGACTCTTCCGCAGGAAAACCATGGATTAGAAAACTGTACTATTGTAACTACTCTGCAAAAGGCAGACCGCAAATTATTACTTTTCCGACTTGTCCACATTGCAGGCACCAGCTTTCTACATCACAGCTCACATCTTTCAACACTCGAGGCAATCAATCTTTTTTCAACCTAATCAAATCCCAGTTTCAACTGCAACCCGCTGTTCCAGGCAAGGATAGTAATCCAGATCGGTTTCCTAACGAGGGACGTAAGGTTTTGCTGTTTTCAGATAGTCGTCAGCGAGCAGCAAAACTAGCTCGAGATATGTCAGAGGCTTCGGACATTTCTGCTGCAAGGCAATTGTTTGCAATCGCTATCAAAACGATGGAAGAACAAACGGTCGAGCAGTCAATGAATTTGTTGTATGACTATTTTTGTCTCGCCGCCAGTCAGCATCATGTGCAAATTTTTCATGCTCCTGAACGCATAAAATTTGCTGAAGATTGCACTGCTGCGCTGAATAATTACAATCGCTGTGTAAAACGAGGACGAGCGTACACTCCGAGATTTACAATTGCAAACGCTCCTGTTCAGATGCAGGAATACCTTCTTCGGTTGTTTGCTGGTGGCTACAACACTTTGTATGACTCGGCTACAAGCTGGATTGAACCTACAGATCAGGCTCTTTTTGATGCTGTAGATGCTCTCGATGAAAATAATGTGACTGTTACGGATGAAGAGTTTATTGACTTTTTCAATGCTTGGATTCTATCAATTTGTGATATGTCCACGGCCATTGGTCATACAATTAGCGATACAATTCGGTTGAAAGTCCGTCCCAACTATGGAGGTTATGGTCTTGATAAGGATTGGGGATTCTCAAAAACTATTCGTGAGATCATGGACTGGCATGACGGAAATGAAATAGAAATGGCATGGAAACGAGTATTAAAAGAACAATTTCTTGATTCGGCCCAGCCTAATAATGGTAAATTATATGTTGACCTCTCTAGAGTAAAACCGCGTTTTGATGCTGCTCATGTATGGTACAAATGTGAACAATGCTCTGAATTGACTCCTTTTACGCTGAAAGGTAAATGTCCAAGCTGTGGATCTTCTCATATCCACGAAATGAAATCTGGTGAATACGAAGCACTTAGTTTCTGGAGAAAGCCAGTAGCAGATGCACTTCACGGCGAACCAATTCATGTAATTGACACCGAGGAACATACTGCTCAGCTCTCACATAAAGACCAACGTGATGATCTTTGGAGTAAAACTGAGCAATATGAATTGCGTTTCCAAGATTTAATCCAAGATGGTGAAACACCTGTCGATATTCTTAGTAGCACAACCACCATGGAAGTTGGTATTGATATTGGCTCTCTGGTTGCGGTTGGCTTACGAAATATTCCTCCCATGCGCGAAAATTATCAGCAGCGAGCTGGTCGTGCTGGTCGACGTGGATCTAGTTTATCTACTATCGTTACCTTCTGTGAAGATGGTCCGCATGATACATTGTACTTCAATGATCCGATTCCCATGTTCCGTGGTGATCCTCGTAAGCCTTGGATTGATATAAGAAGTGAGAAGCTTCTCCAGCGTCATTTAGCCATGGTTATCCTCCAGGAATTTCTTTCAGAGAATCATATGAGCCTTGATACAGTTTCAACAGCAGTTTTCCTTAACGATTTTCTTGACAGTTTTAAGAACTATCTTGCAGCCTACGATGCTGATAAAGACAAACTGCTTTTACCTGTCGGAATACCATTTCACTATTCAGTATTTGAAGATGAATTGAAAAAATCTTTTGATACGCTTAAAGAAAAATGTCAAACACATCCAGAACTTTTTGGAGTAGAAGAAGGTGCTAAGGAAGGGGATGCAAAGGTTCTTCTTGACGCTCTCTACGAAGAAGGAATCATCCCAACATATTCTTTCCCGAAAAATGTCGTAAGTACTTACATACCGGATATATACGGAAAAATTCTTTACGAAGTTGACCGTGGACTCGATGTAGCTATTGGCGAATATGCTCCTGGTAGAGCAATTGTCGTTGATAAACAAACCTATCAGATTGGCGGGTTCTACTATCCTGGAAGTGAACGCCGTCATGGTCAAGCTCTAACTCCGGCACGCGCTTACACAGAAGACCCGAATTACGTAAAACAAGTTATCTCATGTCCTGAGTGCGGTTGGTTTGGTCTGATGGAAGAGAAAACCACGCGTTGTCCGTTTTGTAGAAACAGCGATCTGAAAATTACTCGTGAAATGATGCGCCCTTGGGGGTTTGCACCAAGAAATGCTGAATCAATACCAGATGTTCAGCTGTCAGAAGAATACACTGCTGTACAGCAGCCTTTGTATTCAACTCTGCCAGAGGCTGAAGATATGAAACTTGCCACGGGCTGCAAAAACATACGGATTGCTTCACGAACAAACCAACGGATTATAATGTTGAACAAAGGAGCGGATGACAAAGGCTTTATAGTCTGCAAGGATTGTGGAGCCGCTATGCCGGGCGATGATATTTCTGTTCTAAATGATATTAATAGGCCGTACAAGTCAAAGTATGCCAGAAGTAAATGCCGCCACAGCAACTGTTTTAATGTGAATCTTGGCTATGATTTTATAACTGATATGTTGATCCTCGAATTCACAATTGACGACAAGATCATTGACGCGAGAAGGAATGATAATCCATGGCTTAATCGAGCAGCGCAATCCCTATCTGAAGCATTGCGATTGGTAGCAAGTAAAAGACTTGATGTTGAATTTACCGAACTCGTTACTGGTTATCGTCTCAGAACCGCTTCTGAAGCCTCTTATGTTGACATTTACCTTTACGATAGCTTGTCGAGTGGCGCCGGTTATGCTGTCAGTGTAGCTGATGCGATTGCCGAACTACTAACTGATATGAAAGAGCTGTTAAGTTCTTGCGATTGTGGATCTGCGTGTTCTAAATGTTTAAAGCATTACAGAAACCAATATGTACACGGTATGCTGGACCGCTTCGATGCGCTCCAACTCCTTGAGTGGGGTGTTGATGGTATAAATGCATCACCAATCAAACTAGAGAAACAGATTAAAACGATCATGCCTTTGGTGAACATTCTTAAGCAATCTGGTTGTGAGATTACTACTTCTAACAGTGAAATTATTGCAACTATGCAAAAAACTACAAAAAAGATTGTAGTTTACCCCGCGATGTGGGTTGAGCCATATGCAAATGGTACTATTTTTGTAAGTGATGCTTATATAAAGTATGCTAAGCCCTATGCCGTTCAAAAGATTTTAGATTGTTTTTAAAAATTTCTATATTTATTATAAAAACATAGAAATTTTTCTATTTAACTTTCATAAAAAAACAGGCCTCATACTTAATTAAAAGCACGAAGCCTGTTTTTTATTTTCTTATTGTTCGCTGAACTGGTCTTTGCCTACGCCGCAGAGGGGGCAAACCCAGTCTTCCGGTACATCTTCCCAAGCGGTGCCTGCAGCAACGCCGTTATCAGGGTCACCTACTTCAGGGTCATAAATGTAACCGCAGATATTGCATACCCATTTTGCCATAAATTCCATCTCCTTTTATTTCATTTTAAATCTTTTCAAGCCGTTACTGCTTATGTGCCTATTATAGCACACTTTATTCTAAAAGAAAATAATTATTGAAAATGTTTCAATTTTTTAACACTTCAGCCTTTTCCGGCAAATCCAAGCGGAAAAAGTCATATATTTTCTGCGCCGCAGGATAGTTCATGCTTTCCGTATCGGCAAGTTCTTCCACGCTGGCCGCTTTTATGGCGTCAATAGACTTAAATTTAAGCCATAATGCCTGGCGGCGTTTCGGGCCAATGCCATCGATATGGTCCAGCACAGAACGCAGATTGCGTTTGCCGCGCAGCTTACGGTGATAGGTTATTGCAAAGCGGTGCGCTTCGTCGCGGATACGCTGAATTAAATGCAGCGATGCTGATTCCCTGTCCAGCATAATGCTTTCGTGGCTGCCTTCGGTAAAAATTTCTTCTTCGCGCTTGGCAAGGCCTATTACCGGCAGTTCGTGCAGCCCCAGCCCGCGGATAACCTCCAGTGCGCTGCTCAGCTGACCTTTGCCGCCGTCGATAACAACCAAACTCGGCAAATCTTCATAATCCTTATAGCGGCGGTATACAACCTCCTGCATGGATTTAAAATCGTCCGGCTTGCCTTCGGCGCTGACAATTTTATATTTGCGGTAATCTTTTTTGCTCGGTTTTCCGTTGCGGAACACAACCATGGATGCAACCGTTTCAAAACCCTGCGTATGCGAAATATCAAAGCAGTCCATGCGTTCCAGCGGGTCAGGCAGGTTCAGTGCCCTTTGCAGTTCTTCCGCAGCTTCTTCGTCCGTTTTCAAGCTGATTTTGCCTTTGCGCAGGCGCTCTTCCAGAAGTTTGCCCGCATTTTCATCAGCCAGCTGCAAAAGGTCGCGCTTGGTTCCTCGCTGCGGGCGGATAAATTCAACCTTGTGCCCGGCTTTTTCCGTAAGCCAGGTAGTAAGCACCGCAGTTTCATCTTCTTCCGGCAAATCCGGCAGAATTATCTCGCGCGGTATAAACGAAGCATCATTGTAATACTGCTTGATAAACGCCGTTACAACCTCCTGCCTGCTGTCGCCGCCGTCGGGCAGAAAGAAATTCTCACGCCCAATCAGCTTGCCGCTGCGCACAAAAAATATTTGCAGACAAATGCCGGTATCGTCTTTGGCATAACCGACTACATCCATATCACCGCCGCCGGTAACTGCCTTCTGCGATTCATCCAGACGTTTTACAGCCGCCAGCTGGTCGCGCAGGCGAGCCGCTTCTTCAAAAGCATAATTTTCGGCGGCAGCCTGCATACGCTGCTTTAAGTCTTTTTCCAGTTCGCTCGTACGCCCGTCAAGCACCATACATACGCTGCGTATCATTGCTCCGTATTCTTCCCTGCTTACAAGCCCTGCGCACGGAGCAAGGCAGCGTTTAATGTGATATTGCAGGCATGGGCGCTCCTGATTCATTTTGCGGCAGGTACGCAGCGGAAACATCGTCCGTAAAAGTTTTACCGTGGCGTGCATAGCGCTGGCATCGGCATAAGGGCCGTAATATTTGCTGCCGTCGCGGATAAGCCGCCGCGTAACATAAATACGTGGAAAGTCCTCCGCCATTGTTACCTTTAAATAAGGGTAGGTTTTATCGTCCTTCAGCATAATGTTGTAGCGTGGACGGTATTTTTTTATAAGGTTACACTCCAGAATCAGCGCTTCAACTTCGCTGTCGGTAACAATGGTTTCAATTTCCGCAACTTTGCTGACCAGCGCTTTAACCTTAACCGTATGCGATGCCAGATTGCGGAAATAACTGCGCACACGGTTTTTAAGCACGACGGCCTTGCCGACATAAATTACTTTGCCGTGCTCATCATGCATAAGGTACACGCCGGGCTTATCGGGCAGTACCGCCAGTGCTTTGGCTATATTTTCGTTCATTGGTACCACCCGTTGTCTTTAGCCTGTTTTAAAACCTGTTTTACATACTGGCCAGTGTAAGATTTTTTTACTTTGGCCAGTTCTTCCGGCGTACCACAGGCAACAAGCGTGCCGCCTTTATCGCCGCCTTCGGGGCCGAGGTCAATTAAATAATCGGCAGTTTTAATAACATCAAGGTTGTGCTCGATAACAACAACGCTGTCACCGGCTTCTACAAGGCGCTGCAAAACGTCAAGCAGCTTGTGTACATCGGCAATATGCAGGCCGGTTGTAGGTTCATCCAGAATATACAGCGTTTTGCCCGTGCTGCGGCGGCTTAATTCCGTCGCCAATTTTACGCGCTGCGCTTCGCCGCCGCTAAGCGTTGTTGCCGCCTGCCCCAGGTGGATATAGCCCAGCCCGACGTCTTCCAGCACCTGCAGTTTGCGTGCAATACGCGGCAGGTTTTTAAAAAATCCGCAGGCTTCCGTTACCGTCATGTCCAGCACTTCAGCAATGCTTTTCCCTTTATAATGCACTTCCAGCGTATCGCGGTTATAGCGCGCTCCGTGGCAAACTTCACACGGCACATACACATCCGGCAAAAAGTTCATTTCAATCTTGTTCATACCATCGCCGCGGCAGGCTTCACAGCGGCCGCCCTTTACGTTAAAGCTGAAACGCCCCGGCTTGTAGCCGCGCATTTTTGCTTCGTTAGTCTGACTGAACAGTTCGCGTATAAAATCAAACACACCCGTATATGTTGCCGGGTTGCTGCGCGGTGTACGCCCAATCGGCGACTGGTCGATATTAATAATTTTGTCGATATTTTCCAGCCCGCGTATTTCCTTATGTTCCGAAGGACGCAGACGCGCGCCGTGCAGTTTTGCCGCCAGCGCATTGTACAAAATATCATTAATCAGCGTGGATTTGCCGCTGCCGCTGACGCCAGTAACAACGGTAAACACACCCAGCGGAATTTTTACATCTATGTTTTTAAGGTTATTGGCTTTAGCGCCGATAATTTCTATATAGCGCCCGTCGCACTCACGGCGTTTTTTCGGCACGGGGATAAACTTGCGGCCGCTTAAATACTGCCCGGTAACGGAGTTTTCCACCAGTTTGATTTCTTCTGCCGTGCCCTGTGCAACCACGTTGCCGCCGTGTTCACCGGCCCCGGGGCCGATATCAATAATCTGGTCTGCGGCATACATGGTTTCTTCGTCGTGTTCAACCACCAGCAGCGTGTTGCCCAAATCGCGCAGATGCTGCAATGTTGCCAGAAGTTTGCTGTTATCCCGCTGATGCAGGCCGATAGAAGGCTCGTCCAAAATGTACAGCACACCGACAAGCCCGCTGCCAATCTGCGTGGCAAGGCGTATGCGCTGCGCTTCGCCGCCGCTTAACGTACCTGCGGCACGGTCAAGCGTTAAATAATCAAGCCCTACATCATTTAAAAAGCGCAGGCGTGCCAGTATTTCCTTCAAAATCTGGCGGGCAATAAACTTCTGGCGCTCCGTAAGGTTCAGCGTTTCAAAAAAGTTTATCGCGTCACGCACGGTGAGGGCAGTAACTTCACAAATATTTTTGCCGCCAACGAGTATCGACAGCACCTCCGGTTTTAAACGCGCACCGTGGCACACCGGGCAGGGAGTACTCGTCATAAAGCTTTCAATATCAAGGCGCATGCGTTCGCTGAATGCCTCGCGGTGACGGCGGCGCAAAAGCGGAATTATGCCTTCAAACGGCGTGGTATGTTTTTTTACTTCGCCCTGCAAATTTTCATACATAAACGAAAATTTCTGCTCGCCGCTGCCGTACCACAAAATTTCCTGCATATCTTTGGGCAGTTCGTTCCATACGGTATCAAGCGAATAACCGTAGTAACTTAAAACCGCCGCCAGCTGCTTCATGTGGTACGCTTCCTGGTTTGTTGAAAGCGCAGCAATAACGCCTTCGGCAAAGGTTTTGCTGCCGTCCGGAATAATCAGCGATTTATCCAGTTCCATATTCATGCCAAGGCCGGTACAGGCCGGGCAGGCACCCATAGGGTTATTAAACGAAAACAGGCGCGGCTCAATTTCCGGCAGGCTGATGCCGCAGTCGCTGCACGCGAAATTTTCGCTGTACATCTGCGTTTCTCCGCCGATAACGTTAATTTCAACAAGCCCTTCCGCCAGCTTCAGCGCCGTTTCCACGGAATCTGTAAGGCGCTGGGTAATGCCGTCGCGCACAGCAAGGCGGTCTATAACGACGGACAGGCTGTGCTTTTTATTTTTTTCCAACTTAATTTCTTCATCAAGGGTACGCACTTCGCCGTCAACAAACATGCGCACGTAGCCCGCTTTGCGCATCTGGTCCATGATTTTGGCATGTTCGCCCTTGCGTCCGCGCACCAGCGGCGCCATTACCATAAACCTTGTTCCCTGCGGCATAGCCAGTACATGGTCAACAATCTGCTGCACGGTCTGGCGTTCAATCAATTTGCCGCATTTAGGGCAGTGCGGCTCGCCGATACGCGCAAACAGCAACCTTAAATAATCGTAAATTTCCGTAACGGTACCAACTGTGGAACGCGGGTTGCGGCTGGTTGTTTTCTGGTCGATGGAAATTGCCGGGCTCAACCCTTCAATATAATCAACATCAGGCTTGTCCATCTGCCCCAAAAACTGGCGGGCATAAGCCGAAAGCGATTCCACATAGCGGCGCTGCCCTTCGGCATAAATAGTATCAAACGCCAGCGACGATTTGCCGCTGCCGCTTAAACCCGTAATTACCACCAGTTTGCCGCGCGGTATTTCCACGGTAATATTTTTTAAATTATGCTGTCTTGCTCCTTTTACAATAATCTGGTCTTTCATGTTTTCCTCTATTTTTTACGTTTCTTAGGCACTAATTTTTCGCCCAGCAGACCTTTGGTTACAATCAAACGGTCGCGCAGCTCGGCGGCGCGTTCAAAGTCAAGCGCTTTGGCAGCTTCCGTCATTTCTTTTTCCAACGTGCGCGCCATTTTTTCAATTTCTTTAATGCTGCGTTTTTTCAGTGCCTTTTCGCTGTAATCATCAATGCCGGTTTCTTCGGCAACCTTGGTCAGCTTAATCAGCTGGCGCTGCTCTTTGTAAACCGTTTTCGGCGTAATGCCGTGTTCTTTATTGTAAGCGGCCTGTTTTTCGCGGCGGCGTTCGGTTTCGTCAATGGCGCGCTGCATCGAATCCGTTATGCGGTCGGCGTACATAATTACGCGCCCGTGCTCGTTGCGGGCCGCGCGCCCGATAGTCTGAATCATGGAAGTATCGCTGCGCAGGAAGCCTTCCTTATCGGCATCCAAAATGGCTATCAGCGAAACTTCCGGCAAATCAAGACCTTCGCGCAAAAGGTTAATGCCAACAAGTACGTCAAACTTTCCGCTGCGCAGGTCATCAATAATCGCACCGCGCTCAATCGTGGCAATTTCCGAATGCAGGTAACGCACGCGTACACCGGCTGTTTTTAAGTAATCCGTCAAATCCTCCGCCATGCGTTTGGTCAGCGTTGTTACCAGAGTGCGCTCACCGGCGGCGGTTACTTTATTTATTTCCGTCAGCAAATCATCAATCTGCCCCTTAATCGGGCGTATTTCAATTTTGGGGTCCAAAAGCCCCGTCGGGCGGATAATCTGTTCCACCACTTTATCGGCGTGTTCCAGTTCATACTTGGCCGGCGTTGCCGATACGTAAATTGCCTGCTTTATCTGCGACTGAAACTCGTCAAAAGTCAGCGGGCGGTTATCAAACGCCGACGGCAGGCGGAAACCGTGCTCCACAAGCATTTCCTTGCGCGAACGGTCACCGGCGTACATGGCGCGTATCTGCGGCAGCGTAACGTGCGATTCGTCAACCACCAGCAAAAAATCATCCGGGAAATAATTTACCAGCGTAAACGGCGCTTCGCCCGCTTTGCGCCCTGCCAGATGGCGCGAATAGTTTTCGATGCCGGAGCAGTAGCCCATTTCGTTCATCATTTCCAAATCGTAGTTTGTACGCTGCTCAAGGCGCTGCGCCTCCAGCAGCTTGTTATGCTCATTCAGGTATTCCAGACGTTCTTTCAGCTCAACCTTTATGTCCTCCATTGCGCGTTCCAGATTCTCGCGCGAAGTTACATAGTGCGACGCCGGGAAAATTGCCACATGCGTGCGCTGTGCCAGCACCTCACCGGTCAGCACGTCAATTTCCAGTATGCGGTCTACTTCGTCGTCAAACATTTCTATACGCACGGCTTTTTCGTTGTAACCAGCAGGAATAACTTCAATAACATCACCGCGAACGCGGAAGGTGCCGCGCTGGAAAGCAATATCGTTGCGGTCATACTGAATTTCCACCAGCTTTCGCAAAATAGCCTGGCGGTCAATAATCTGCCCCGTCCTCAGCGAAAGCACCATATCGTAATATTCCTGAGGTGCGCCCAAGCCATAAATGCACGACACACTGGCTACAATAATTACGTCGCGGCGTTCAAACAGCGCGCTGGTGGCAGAATGGCGCAGTTTATCAATCTCGTCGTTAATGGAAGCGTCCTTTTCAATATAAGTATCGCTCTGCGGAATATAGGCTTCCGGCTGATAATAATCATAGTAAGATACAAAATATTCAACCGCGTTATCCGGGAAGAACGCCTTTAACTCGCTGGCAAGCTGAGCCGCAAGTGTTTTGTTGTGCGCAATAACAAGCGTCGGTTTGCGCACACGGTTAATAACCTGCGCAATGGTATATGTTTTGCCCGTGCCGGTTGCACCCAGAAGCACCTGCGTATGCAGCCCTTTGTTTACACCGTCAACAAGTTCTTCTATGGCCTGCGGCTGGTCACCGGCAGGCTCAAACGGTGCTTTTATGTTAAAATCCATAATTAACGCCTCACAGCATTATTTTAAAATCAAACCTACGGGGCAGTGGTCGCTGCCCATAATCTCGGGGTAAATCAATGCGTCCTCAATTTCGTCCTGCATTTTCTGTGATACAAGGAAGTAGTCAATACGCCATCCCACGTTCTTTTCGCGTGCTTTAAACATGTAAGACCACCATGTATAAGCGCCCTCCTTATCAGGATATAAATGGCGGTAAGAATCCACAAAGCCGGACTGTAAAAGTTCTTCCATTTTTGCACGTTCTTCGTTGGTAAAACCGGCATTACCGACATTGTTTTTGGCGTTTTTAATATCAATAAAATTACGCGCCACATTCATATCGCCGCAGATGAGCACCGGTTTCCTGGCGTTCAGTTCGCCGACATAACTGCGGAAAGCATCTTCCCATGTTACGCGGTACGGCAAACGTGCCAAATCACGCTGGGCGTTAGGCACATATACGTTGACAAGGTAAAACTTATCGTATTCCGCACAAATAATGCGCCCTTCCTTATCATGTTCTTCAATGCCCATATCGTAAGTTACACTGATTGGTTCCGTTTTACTGAAAATTGCCGTGCCGGAATAACCTTTTTTCTCGGCGCTGTTCCAATATTCAAAATAACCGGGAAACTCAAAATTGGCCTGCTCGCGCTGCATCTTGGTTTCCTGCACGCAGAAAACATCGGCGTCAACACTGTCCATAAAATTCTTAAAGCCCTTATTCATGCAGGCTCTTAAACCATTTACATTCCACGAAACTAATTTCATTAATCAATCCACATCCTGTTCTATATAAAATATAAAAATTATCTAATAGTATAATTATATCATTTTCGTTTTTGCTTTTAAAGCCATAACGGCAAACACCCGTTGACAAATTTGTAAACAATTATTCCACCAGCACCATGCCGTAAATATCCAGTTTGGTTATCGGCCCGGTTACTACATCCATGTCAAAACCGTTGTCACGCGCCAGCGCGAACACATCTATGCCGCAGGCTTCCAGCGAGGGGCGTGCTTTGGCTGGATGCACGCAATGCTCCAGATTACATTTTTCGCACAAACGGCAGCGCCCCGCTTTAAGCGCGAACGCCTTATAATGGTTAAGCAAAAACGCTTCGCGTTCCAGTTCCAGCAAAATGCGCAGAAGTTCGTTGCTCAGCTGCAAATCAGCACGCTCAAAATCAGCCGGGCCGGTAGGGTCAAGCTGCATGGTGTACTGTACAATAATGCCTTTCTGATACTCGCTCAAAAAACGCTGCGTAGCTTCATAATCCGGCGAATACGGCGGGCAGCACAAAGTTTTGCCGTAATTAGGGCAACCGTACTGGCATTTCCAGCGCGTCCACGAACCTGTTTTTATCGTGTTTACATCCACAACTCTGGCTGCGGAAGCCCCTGCCGCCAGTGCCTTTTCTATTAAAACCTGCAAATCTTTTTCCATTGTAACCCCTCCTGTTTAATTATCGTCAAGCAGGCTTTCCAAGCCTTGCTGACCAAGCTGCCGGCAAAAACCGGTAAACCTGGTAAATTCTTTGCTTAAAACTTTATCCTTATGGTAAATAATGCCAAAACGCCGCGTAAATACCTTGCTGCAAAGGTTAATGCAGCCAAGTTTATGCTCTTTAAGTTCACGCTTAACCAAAAAACGCGAAATAAAGGCTATGCCCATTTTATTTTTTACAGCAAGTTTTACAGAAGCCGCACTGTTGCAGACACAGTTAATCTTCAGCGGCAGCCCGTTTTTGGCAAATACATTTTTTAAAAGCAGGTCTGTCGCACTGCCGCTTTCCCTGCCTACAAAAACTTCTCCGGCAATTTCTTCAAGCGCTGCCGTACGCCCTTCCAGCGGATGCCCCGGCCAGCAAATAACAACTATGTCATCATCAAAAAACGGCAGATACTCAAAAGAATCCTCCTGCACCGTTTCCGGAACTATTGCCAGATCAAGGCTGCTGTTTAAAATTTTCTCCGTTAAGGTTTGTGTATTGCTTATTTCGGCGCTGATATGAATATCCGGGCTGCGCTTTTTAAATTCCGCCAGCAGCGGATACAGAAAACTTGCGCCTACCGTATTGCACGAACCGATATTAAGCGATACCGGCGCATTATGCATGGCAGAATTCAAGCGCCCAATGCTTTTTAAAACCTGCGTTGCAAGGTACAGCATCTTCTCTCCGGCAGCGGTTAAATAAAGATTATGGTTCAGGCGTTCAAACAAAAGTACATTATATTCTTTTTCCAGCGCCTTAACCGCCTGGCTGACGGACGATTGCGAAATCATCAGCGACTGCGCCGCTCTGCTCATGTTCATGTATTTACATACTTCCACAAAAATTTCCAGATAACGGATTGTCATTTTGTTTTCCTCGTTATTAGTATTTACTTATTATCTTACTACTATATTCATATTTTTCAATAGCCTGAAAACGTGTTAAACTTTCTTCATAAATAAAAAAGGTGGTTAAATTATGAATATTTTTGTAATTTTAATTTCAGCACTGCTGATTATTATTGTACTGCTGCGCCGCCGTGTGCCGATAGGGCCGGCAATTTTAACGGCAGGCATTTTTATTTGGGCTGCTGCCACCCCGCAGCCGCATTATTTGTGGAACGCCTGGATAGAAACCTTCAGCGCTTACCGCACTTACGATTTAATTTTTGCCTTGTACTTTGTTATGTGCCTGGAAATTGAACTGCGCACCGGCGGCATTTTGGATGACCTTGTGCGTTCACTGCACCGCCTGCTTAAAAGCCCGCGCCTTACGCTTGCCATTATGCCGGCATTTTTAGGGCTGCTGCCTTCGCTCGGCGGAGCGCGCTTTTCCGCCCCTATTGTTGAAATAACAGCCAAAGGTTTAAACCTGACGGCAGAACACAAAGCCAATATTAATTTCTGGTTCCGCCATATTTTTGAATTTTCCAGTCCTATTATTCCCGGCATGCTGATGGCTTGCAGCATTGCCGCTATACCCTTCAGCAGCCTGCTGCTGCATTTGGCGTGGGTTACGCCGCTGTTTTTCCTGGTAGGCTGGCTGATTTTAATGCGCCCGTTAAAACTTCCGCCGCACATTCTTACAGAAACCGGAAAAGTAAACTTTACAAAAGAATTAAAAACCCTTTGCTTTGCCGTTGCCCCGGTTGCCGCCAACTTTATTTTAATAACCGCTTTTAATTTTACGGCGGCTGCCGCTATGGCACTGGTAGTTTTTGTTATGATATTTGTACTGCGCTTTACCAACCATACATTAAATATTAAAAAAGTTTTTGCAGGTGCGTGCGACAGGAAAATGCTGCTTAATATCATCTGCATTTTCTACTTTATACAAATTTTAACCGATACCGGCATCCTGCACCTTATAGTAAGCGAATTTCAAAAATCGCCGCTGCCGGTACCTGCCATTGTTGCCGCCGTATCATTTATCATCGGCATCCTTACAGGTATGTCGCAGGGGCATGTTGCCATAGTAATGCCCATTATCGCCGCTATGGCACCGGGAGATTTAACGCTTGCAGGCATTGCCATGGTGTTTGGAGTTGCCGGGCAGATGCTTACACCGACGCATATGTGCCTGCTTGTAACGCTCGATTATTTTAAAGCCGATTACTTTAAATGCCTAAAAACGCTTGTACCGATGTCGGCACTTTTGCTTGCCGTTTTCAGCGCAGTAACATATATAGCAGGCTAAGTAAAACCTGCCGGATATACAAAAAGACGCAGACCGAAATCTGCGTCTTGTTTTTGGATTGGTGGGCCCAGTAGGATTCGAACCTACGACCAATCGGTTATGAGCCGATGGCTCTACCACTGAGCTATAGGCCCAAGCTGTTGGCAATTAGCCAACAGTAATATTTTACTAAAGTTAGTATATATTGTCAACTATTCAAGAAAATCTTTCAGGCGTTTGCTGCGGCTCGGATGCCTTAATTTTCTCAAAGCCTTGGCTTCAATCTGGCGGATACGTTCACGTGTTACGCCAAAGTGCTGCCCTACTTCTTCCAGGGTACGACTGCGTCCGTCCTCAAGGCCAAAACGCAGCTCCAGTACTTTCTTCTCGCGTACCGTCAAGGTTTCCAGCACTTCGTCAAGCTGCTCGCGCAGAAGCGTAAACGAAGCTGCATCAGCAGGTGCCGGTGCGTCATGGTCTTCAATAAAATCGCCCAAATGCGAATCTTCTTCTTCACCGATAGGAGTTTCCAGCGATACCGGCTCCTGGGCAATTTTCATAATTTCACGCACGCGGTCAACGGAAGTATCCATTTCCTTGGCAATTTCTTCCGGCTGCGGCTCACGTCCAAGTTCCTGCAAAAGCTGGCGCGATACGCGGATAAGTTTATTAATGGTTTCCACCATATGCACAGGAATGCGGATAGTACGCGCCTGGTCGGCAATAGCCCTTGTAATGGCCTGGCGTATCCACCATGTTGCATAGGTACTGAATTTAAAGCCTTTATTGTAATCGAATTTTTCAACTGCTTTAATAAGGCCAAGGTTGCCTTCCTGAATCAGGTCAAGGAACAGCATGCCGCGCCCTACATAACGTTTGGCAATGCTTACAACAAGGCGCAGGTTTGCTTCCGACAGGCAGCGTTTTGCTTCTTCGCCCTGTTCATAAACTTCTTCCAGCAGTTTTTTGTAATCGTCCTCAATTTCAAGGTAAGCATCAAAAACAGCCGTATCTTTTTCTTCCGGCAGGCGGCGCTTAACTTCTTCCAGAATGGTTTTTAAATCAAACAGCGAATGAATTTCCTTATCACTGGTATGTGCATCGGGAGTTACTTTTTCGCTGCCGCTTATGGTTATATGTTCATCCTGCAAAAGTTTGTGCAGGCGCATGCATTCGTCGCGTGTAAAATCGGCAACCAGTGCTTTATATTCTTCTATTGTGCAGGGGTTACCGCTTTTTTCTCTCGCTTCAATAAATTGCAACGCTTTGGTTATGCTGCGCAAATCGCAGATTGTTTTTTCGTCTTTAATAAGCTCGCGCGCTTTGGCAATAAGTTCCTGCGTGGAATCCTTACCGGTATATACGGGCGCAACCACGCCGTGCCTTGTGCCGTGCAGAAGCCTGTAAGCCTGTTTGCCTTTGTCCATGCGTTTGGCAAGCTTAACTTCGTCTTCACCAACCAAAAGAGGCACGCGGCCTATTTCTTTCAGGTACATGCGCACCGGGTCGTCAATGCTTACCCCTTCGGGCACGCTCATATTGGCAAGCTCAGCCTCGTTTATTTCGTCGGCTTCACTTACTGCTTCCGGCTCCAGGTCAAGGTCGTCGTTAGCGTCGTCAACAACATCAATGCCTTTCTGGGCAATCAGTTCATACATGCTGTCCATATCGTCGGCGCTCATGTCTTCAGCGTTCTGCATGGAGTCCATAATTTCACGATAAGTGAGAACACCGCCATGTGATTTTCCTTTAGACAATAATTCCTCAACCTGCTCGGACGGTATTTTTGTATTAGCCATGGTGTTCCCTCCCTTCGTGATAAACTGCTTTAACCATTTCAATACAAATTTTTAATAGCATCTTTTATCTTCTGGCTTTCTGCAAGTTCCTGCAAAAAGCGGCTGTCCCCCAAACGTTCATATTCATCCGCAAGCAGCCGGTGCTTTTCATATAAAGCCTCCAGCCTGCTTTTATTCATCATACGTATGCAGTCGGCAATAAGTTTTTCTTCATCGCCGGGCTGCACATTTTTCGCCATTATCGCTGCAAAAGCCGTTGAAGCCTCAGGGCTTAACACCCTGAAAAGTTCAGCCGTAACATCCTGCGGCATATTTTCCAGCATTCCCGTCAGTGATGAATAAATTTCCTGATGTTCCGGTGACTTGAATCCGGCTTTGGCTATTTCATCCCTGTATATGGGAAGAAGGCTGATTTTTTTTGCAAGTATGTTCAAAAGCTGCTGTTCCGCTTCGTCATCCGGTGCGGCCGCCCGCACTGCTTTTGGCTGCACCGGCAGAGGCACATGCCCCTGGCTGCCGCTTTTGCGGCTCATTTTGCGGTATTCGCTTATGATAAGGCTTTCATCTATTGTCAGCAGCTGGGCTAATTTGCGTATATACCCTGCCACTTCTATATCATTTTTACATTCTAACAGGAATGGTAGTATATTCGACACCGCTTCCACTTTTCCTGCTAAATTTGAAACATTATTTTGCTCTATTACCTGCCGCATCTGAAAGTCAATGCCGTCGGCAGCGTTTTTAACTAATTCAAGATAGGCCTCTGTGCCGTGCCTGCGCACAAATTCATCCGGGTCTTTGCCGTCTGGCACTGCCAAAACTTTAACCCGCAGCCCCGCCGCACGTGCTATGCTTACGGCCCTCATATCGGCGCGCTGCCCGGCTTCATCGCTGTCGTACGAAAACACAACTTCATCACATACGCGCGCCAAAAGTTTTGCCTGCTCTGCCGAAAATGCCGTGCCCATTGAAGCAACAGCCCAGCCAATACCGGCGGCATGTAGGCTTATCGCGTCCATATATCCTTCAACAATAATTGCCTGACGCCTGCTTTTTATTTCTTTAATTGCCGCGTGCAGGCCAAACAACAATGTACGTTTATTAAACCATTCGGTTTCGGCAGTATTCATATATTTGGCGGCTTCGGCATTATTTTGCAGAATGCGCCCGCCAAAACCGACCACATGCCCGCGTGCATCTTCAATAGGTATCATAACCCTGCCGCGGAATTTATCGTAAGCGCCGTTACGCCCTTTAACGGCAAGCCCCGCCTTTATCAGCAGCTCCTCGCGGCAGCCGCGTTTGCCAAGCGCTTTTACAAGCGAGGTATAACCAGGCAGCGACACGCCGATAGAAAATTTTTCGATAATTTCCGGCGTAATGCCCCTGCCAGCAAGATAACGCTGCGCCAGTTTGCCAAACTCGCTTTTGGTAAGGCAGGCCTGATAAAAACGTGTTGCCAGTTCGTTGGCGGCAATAATTTCTTTTGTTTCTTTTTCGCGTTCAATTTCCTGCCGTGTTTTTTCGCGCTCCGGAACCGGTATTCCAAGTTTATTGGCCAGAATTTTTAATGCTTCCTGAAAGGTACAGTTTTCTTCCTTCATTATAAAGGTAAAAACATCGCCGCCTGCATGGCAGCCAAAGCAATAAAAAAAATTCTTATCCGGCGATACGGAAAAAGACGGCGTTTTTTCGCCATGAAAAGGACAGCAGCCCCAATAGCTGCTGCCGCGTTTTTTCAGCGGTACATATTCCGATACTATTTCGATGATATTTGCCTGTGAGCGGACCTGCTCTTTAAAATCATCAAACATACTGCTCATTTGCCTTGCTCCCGTCACTTTAAATATCATCTATTTTATTTATATTCAATATATAAACAGAAAATCCTCTTTTTTTATTGACGATAATTTATTTTTCGCTACATTAAATAATAACAGGCAAATAATGCCTGCTGAACTGCTGTACGGCAGCCGCGTCCGTCAGGCTGGCAATATAATCAACCACAACCTGCTGCAAACCGTGCCTTTCTACGTTAACGGCATATTCCTGCGGCAGCATTTCCGGGCGGTGCATATATAAATCCAAAAGCGTTGTTACAACATGTTCTGCCTTGCGGTGTTCATTTTTCAGCGGCGGCGAAAGATAAACATAGTCAAACATAAAGCAGCGGAATTCATCCATTGCTTCTTCATAATATTTGTCCATGCTGACAATCTGTTTTCCTGCCGAACTTTCCACCACATTGCGTACAAGAATATCAAGAATCTGGCTCGGTTTTGTGCCGAGGCGCATTGCAACAATGCCGGGCAGTTTATCCGGCCCTATAATTCCCACTTTGCAGCCGTCATCAAAATCATGGCATAAATAGGCTATACGGTCGCAGCGGCGTACTATCTGCCCTTCCAGCGTTTTAGGCAAAGTATCGCCCGTATGGTTAACAATGGCATCACATACATCCAAAGTTAAATTCAGCCCGCGCCCTTCGCGCCCATAATATTTTACCACCCGCAGGCTTTGCTCGTTATGCTTAAAATGCCCTGTATAAGCATTAATGGCGCGCTCGCCCGCATGCCCGAAGGGCGTATGCCCCAAATCGTGCCCAAGTGCCGCCGCCTCCGTTAAATCTTCATTTAAGCGCAGCGCACGGGCTATTGTCCTTGCAATCTGCGATACCTCCATGCTGTGCGTAAGCCGCGTACGGTAATGGTCACCCGGGTTTAAATAAACCTGCGTTTTATGCTTTAATTTTCTAAAAGCCATGCTGTGAATAATCCTGTCCCTGTCGCGCTGATAAGCAGTGCGCAGGTCATCCGCTTCTTCTTCATGCTCACGCACGGCAGCGGCACTTTTTTGTGCCCATGGCGCCAAAATCTTTTCTTCTGTAGCTTCTATCAACTTTCTTATAACCATTTCTTTCACCTTTATTTCACTTAATCTGCCTTGCCGCCCGGCGTGCCAAAGTCTATAATAATAGTATATTCATAAAATAAAGAGGTTTTTACAATGAAAAGAATTTTTGTAGTTTTATTTATGCTGATGTTTTTATTTATACCTTCGGCTTTTGCTGCCCAGCCGGATATTTCCAGCGACAGCCAGACTTTTAACCCCTTTACTGGAGTTTACGATTTAAAAGGGCACGTACACGTGGATTTAGGCGACCGCGTTATTGACGGCGATGCTGCGCAGGTTTACCTGTATCAGCTGGAAGTTCATGCACAGGGCAATATCAGCCTTACCGACAAGCCCACCGGAATACATTTTGACTGCGATTCGGTTGAAGTTAAAGGTAATGAACGCACCGCCTATGTAAACGGCAACATGGTTTTTACCCAGGATAACCTGCGTATTACCGCCGATAACGGCAGCTTTAACTGGAAAACCAAAAACGCGGTTTTCTCCGGGAACGTTACCGTTAACGGCACGCCGCACACAGGCGATTTAACCTATAACGTACGCGATAAAAAATTTTTATAACGCCAGCCTAAATAACCCCCGTTAAAACGGGGGTTATTTTTATATGTTCCTGTCTCTGTTTTTCTGTACATAATCAAGTATGATGCCGGCTGTTTCTTCAATAGCACGGTTCGATACATTAATGATTTTGCAGTGTACGCGGCGCATAATGGCCTTGGCGTATTCCAGTTCTTCGCTGATACGCCTTACATCCGCGTAATTTGCGCCGTCGCTCAGCCCCATGGTTTTTAAACGCTCGCTGCGTATCTCGTTTAATTTAAACGGGTCAATCAAAAGGCCAATAATTTTATGGGGAGGAACTTTGAAAAGTTCTTCCGGCGGAGCAATTTCCGGCACCAGCGGCACGTTGGCAACTTTAAGCTGCTTGTGCGCAAGGTACATGCTCAGCGGCGTTTTACTGGTACGGCTTACGCCAATCAGCACAACATCTGCTTTTAAAAGTCCTAGCGGGTTCTTGCCGTCGTCATATTTAACGGCAAACTCAATTGCTTCAACACGTTTAAAATATTCGTGGTCCAAAGCATGGATAAGTCCTGCCTGGTTTTTAGGCAAAAGCCCGGAAGTTTTTTCAATGGCCTTCAGCATTGGCCCCAAAACGTCAATAACTTCAACGTCAAGTTCCATTGCCTTCTGCATAATATGCTCACGCAGTTCCGGCGATACGATAGTGTAGCAAACAATACCGCCGCTTTCTTTGGCTTCTTCAAGTATTTTTTCAACCTGCTGAGCATCTTTAATATAAGGAACGCGGATAACGTCAAATTTTTCCTGTACAAACTGGCTGGTTGTAGCCTTTACAACCGATTCGGCAGTTTCGCCGATAGAATCGGACACAGCATAAATAACCGGTGTCTTAGCTATGATAATTGCCCCCTTTGCCCTCTGCCAAATCTACAAGCAGACGCGTAAAATTAGTTTTTGTAATTCTGCCCACAACCTCGTAGCTGCGGCTGCCTTCTTCTATACAGCGCACAACCGGCAGGCAGTCAATTTCATTATCAATAATCTTCCGGGCAGCAGCTGCCACAGAATCTTCCGGAGTTACAACAATTAATTTGGAAAGCGGCGTCATTACCATAACAACCGGTACTTCGCGCAGGTTATAATTATTATTGATAGCAGCCTTCAACAAATCTTTACGCGAAACAACACCAGCCAGCAGCCCGGCATCATCAATAACAAATACCGTTCCCACATCTTCCAGAAACATTGTTATAACCGCTTCGTAAGCACTCTTATCGTGGTTGACGGCAACCGGCACAGACTGCAAATCGCGCACGCAGATACCGGAAATTTCTTCCATCAGCATACCGAGGGTGTTTTTTCCGGTGTAAAAATACCCTACTTTAGGCCTTGCGTCCAAAATGCCGCCCATCACCAAAATGGCCAAATCACTGCGCAAGGCAGCGCGCGTAACATTAAGTCTTTCTGCAATATGTTCGCCGGTAATCGGTCCGTCCTGTCTTACAATCTCAGCTATACGCTTTTGCCTTGTACTTAAAGAAATTGTTCTCATCCCCTTCTGCCGCTTTAATTTAACCCATAAAATACCATATATATTATTAGTATACTCTATATCTTTCAAAAATCCTCTTTTTGGTAATATATTTTTTAACTCTTATCACAAATTTTACACTTTTGCAAACTCTTTGCAACATACTGGAACAGGAAGGCGTATACATGCTATAATATTTTTAGTTTATACATTAAAGGAGCTGCATAAAATGAAGAAAATGCTTATAGCGGCACTGTGCCTGCTTACGTTAAGCGGCAGTGCCATGGCGGCGCAGAATGTGCCAAAAGAACTGCAAATGTCCGGAACCGTAACGGAAAATACCGGCAGCATGATTACCGTAAAAAACAACAATAAACCGTTCGACAGCGTTGCCCTGCATATTACGGACAACACCTATATACTGCAAAGCGGCACAGGCTATTATCTTGGCGCCAATGATATTAAAAAAGACGGGCATGTCAGCGCCTGGTACGGGCCTGCTTTAACGCGCAGCCTGCCGCCGCAGGGAAAAGCGGATGCCATTATTTCCGGCCCGGAAGACAGCCGCCCCACCTTTACCTATTTTAACATCGGCAAAGTAGAACCGCGTGAAGACGGCAGCGTGCGCGTGCTTAACGTTAACGAAACACAATACGTTACCCTGCTGCCGGAAGTTTACCCGGAAGCTGCCGAACTTAAACCGGGCGACAAAATGCTGTTATGGTATGAAATTTCTACCTTAAGTTTGCCCGGCCAGGCTACTGCAACCAAAGCCGTTTTATTACAGCAGGGCCTTGCTGATATTAACATCAGCACAACGGCCGGAGTAATTGCTTTAAACGGCAAAGAGCTTGCAGACGTTAAACTTGTAAACAAAAACAACACCTTATATGTTCCTCTGCGCGCCGTAGCAGAAGCACTTGGCTATACCGTAACATGGAATCAGGATGCACAAACCGCAGTTGTTTATGACGGCCCGCGCAGCGCAGTATGCACAATTAACAGCAATGAGTACGGTAAACAGCGTATGCGCATTAAGCTGCAAAACAAACCTGAACTTATCGACGGCGTAACCATGGTACCGGTAGAAATGCTGGATTACGTTATGGGCTACAGCGTAAAAGTAAGTGCAGCACATATTTAAAATTTAATTTTGATTAAAAAATGGCGGATTTTGTCCGCCATTTTTTATTTTTTTCTAAAGAAAAAGCGGATGGCACAAAGCCATCCGCTTTAACAGTTCTAACTATTAAATTAGAAAGTGAATACAACTTCGGACCACAGGGTCTGTGCGTCAGTGTTACCTTCGCGGGATTCGAAGTCATAGTATTTAACTGCTGCTACAATGTTTTTAGCAAGAGTTACGTTAGCGCCAACTTCGAAGCCTTCATAGCCGTCGCCGCTGTAAACAGTATTATTGTTATAATCATATACCCAGTTAGCATCTACCGGATAATCAGCATAGCCGCTGAATGCAGTCGGGTCGAGGTAAGTAGCAAGCGGACGATCGCTGTAGTTAGCATATACGCCCCAGCTGCCTGGCTGAGAAGCTTTAGCACCGCGATAGTTAAGACCAACTAACCAACCATTGTTATCGCCATTATAACCATCGATGTCGCTGTCACCATAGAAATAAGTTCCGCGCAGAGTCAAATCTTTAGCAATTTCGCCAGCTACTGCAGCTTCCCAAATTTCCTGTTCACGCCAGTTATCAGCATTGTAGTAACGAACATCAGCATCAACTACACCGATCTGTGCGCCAACGCCAGCTACATAAATACGGTCGCCATCTTCAATGAGATCTTTTTCTACAACTTCACCTTTTTCAAGATCTTCATATACACCATTTACATAATCATCAGAAGATGCTTTGAAAGCCCAGCCATAAACTTTAACATTATCGCCATAGGACAGTTTTACACCATCACCACGGTTATCGACTACGTCACCAAAAGTGAAGTCCATGCGGCCTGCATCCATTTTAACTCCGCCAACACGGCCGGATACAAATGCCCAGTTCAGTTTTACATCATCATTACCAGTTTCATCGGTATAATAATGATTGTTTTCAAAACGTCCAGTATAGGTCCAGTCTTCGTTAACAGCACCGTTTACAAACAAACGGGTACGCAGACGGCCTTCATGACCTTTTGCATCACCATCAACATCTTTGTAAGAAGCACGGATCTGACCGGTGATTTTTACGTTGTCAGCTTTCTTTTCGAGGTTAGCTACGCGTACGCCGAGGCTGTCCAGTTCGTCAGCAAATTCTGCTGCCAGTTTGTCTACGTTTG
>ENA-ORTZ01000441-ORTZ01000441.1-human-gut-metagenome-genome-assembly--contig:-NODE-441-length-36006-cov-5.096409_pt1 | contig 36006 bp, 25 predicted proteins | sample MGYA00242075_ERZ509199 | MGnify/ENA primary metagenome ERZ509199 (study PRJEB26280, sample SAMEA2338824) | human gut metagenome | biome: human gut; feature: human-associated habitat; material: faeces...
AAGAGCTAATCCAGCACTCTCTCTTAGTGGCATATAAGCAACTGTTTTATATATGTCATCATAAGGTTTCATTCCAAGTGTTCCTTTAAATAAGTTCTCTATATCATCAGGGTCAACATTAGGCATACTTCTGATATTAGTCATATAACCTTCCCCTGCCCTATCTACATCAATTGCACCTTTCTTGCTGCCAAACCATGGGTCTTCCCCGCTAGCATATACGTTAGTCATTAAGAAAGGACGGAATTTAGATTTGTTCCAAACTAGTCTTCCGTTAGCATCTTGCACCATATATCTTTCTAAGTCATGCTTCATAAGTATGCTCTGCACTTCATCAGCACTTATATTAGCTCCTCTGGATTCTATTTCTTTTTGAGCTTCGATGAATCTAGGCATAAGTTCAAAGTCTGGAGCTATACTGCCGTTTTGGTCATATGTGTATGGTAGAACTGCCCTTGCAAGTTGAGTTCCGTCATACAGCACCTGCCCAAATTTAGAAGAATCAACTTTCTGATTGCCTAAATGAATGCTATTGCTGTCAACAATACCTCCAATTCCAGACATTAGTAATGACTCTAATGAGCCTTTAGCAACTAAGTTACCGTCTTGTCCTTGTGGTGTACCATAAAATACAGCATCCGCTTCCATTTGGTAACCTTGTCCGGGATTAAGTATGTATTTACCAGCATCTCCATTCTCCCCCATGTAATAAGACATAATAGGTTTAATCTGCATAGTCTTATTAGATTTAGAGCCAGATTCAGATGCTCCCTCTGTGGCATTCTTATCATAATCTACTTTAATAGAATAGTCAGAATCAATTCCAGATGAAATCATACCAGCCAGTAATTCATATGCACCTTTAGTAGGGTCCAATCCAGACAATGCAGCCTTACCTCTTAGTAAAGCCTTTGCATTATTAGGCATGGTAGACAGCAAGTAAGTAAGAGCTACTCTAGCCTTCTTTGATTGGTCAGTATTACTTTCTGTAATTTTATACACTCCGTCCTGTCCAGCAGCTAGTAATTCGTCTATTCCCTCCTTTATATCTTTACCTTTCTTAGTTTTAAAGAACTCTTTAGAAGTGCTATCCTTACCTATTTTACCAATGAGGTCCCATACTGTCTTATTAATACTATCCATGCTAACTCCATTAGCAATTACAGTTGATATATTATTAGCATACGGCAATTTATTAGCTCGTAGGTCAGCCAGGTCTGCATTAGTAAGAACTCTATCACCTTGCTCTAGAGTTGCTTTAGTAGTAATTCCGTCCTCTCCCATCACATAATATCTACCGTCAGTAGTAATCGCCATTTCACCAAAGGAGCCGTTCTTCTGTGACTCTGCTATAGCATCTTTTAGTTGAGTTTTGCCCTCTCTAAGTCTTGCCATTAGTTGAAGAGTTCTTCTATAAGCTGTGGCAGTTTGATTTGGATTGAATGGGTTGTTCTGACTACTGAATAGATTACCTATTTCTTCAGCTACTGCATCAGTATCACTAATAAGTCCTTCTTTATACAGAGCAGTAATCAATGACTTATCTATACCTCCTATTGTATTCTTATCTGCTTCTGCATTGCTGCTCATTGCTCCTTCAACATAGGGAGCCGTAGGTTGCGGTTGAGGAACGTTAGTATAGCTAACAAAGGCGGGAATACCCCCGCCCTGTAGCTTCTGTATTTTATTTATTATTTCCATGACATTCCTTTCTTAATTAGTTCAGAAGTTAATGAAGACATATGTTTAATCATATCAGCATGTTGCTTCTTCGCTGCCATTATGTCTTTATGGAATTGCTTATTATCTGCTAGCATTCTTCTGTTGAAATCCTTAGCTCTTTGAATTATAATCCTTTCCTGGGCTGTCAACCTTCCACCCTTAGCATAAGTATATGGGGTATTAGGAGAAGGAGTAGTTCTTTGGAACATCCAAGGCATTCCAACATTATTTCTAGAATAATTAAGCATATCTGTATTGTACTGTCTTAATAATTGTTGCTGTTTAGCTGTATCCCCAGCTTGAACTGCTGCATCATATTGTGGCTGCATTGTAGATAGTAACCCCTGCCTATAAGATTCAGCATCGTATTGTTTACGAGCTGCTCTATTCTGTCTGAATTGATTTTCAATGCCAGATAGGTAAGGATTAATAACTTGCTGATAATTAGCTGTAGTCTTAGCAGAATCAATTTGCGCCTTAGCAGCATCAATTTGTAGCATTGAAGCTCTATTTCTATTGGCAACATCAGTTCTTCTAGCCTTAGCAGCATCTGACTCTTGTTGAGCCATCATTCTTGTCTTATAGAACATATCAGCATCAGCCATATCTCCTTGGAATCTTATATCACCAGCTTTGTTCTGTGCTTCTAATTCTCCAGCAAGCTGAAGCGATGCATCAGAAGTTCTAGGTCTAGCGGCAAGAGATGTCAAATTAGAAGCTTGCCTATCAGCAGATGCTTTAGCAAAGTAGTTACCAGTAATGGGTACAGTGTTCTCATATGTATCTATTAGCAATGGTTTTAGTCCAGCTTTGTACTGTTCAGCTGCCTTGTTATTAGTTGCCAATCCTCCAACCATTCTGCCTAATGCTATCACATCCTCTGGCAATACACTAAAACCTCCTAAACCTTTCTTTTCACCTCCAGCTGCTCCGCGTACAGTACCGTCTCCGGCAGCTTTCTGTGACCTTTTAGCATCTCTAATTTGCTTCTTAGTAGGATTACTACCCATAGCTGGAACTGGAGATTCTAGTTTAGTTGGCATAGCTGGTTGTGGATTTCCACTAGTAATGCCTGCTGCCTTAGCTTTAGGCATAAAGTTTAGCATTCCAGTATTTAAGTTCTTAACAACATCAATATTATTATTAACTCCAGCTCTAACTTTAGCTAGATTATCAGCACTGATATTGTTAGTTCCTAGATGTCTTAACCAAGTTTGGTCTCCTGCATATCCGTCAGCAGTCCATTGAGTACCCTTGTCAGAACTTCCACCTCTACCTGTTATTCTACCAGATTTAACCAGACTAGCCATAGTTCCAGTATTCACTTTAGTATTAGTATTAAAGTTAGTCTGATAGTTAGCTACGTTCTGATTATAAGATAATCTAGAAGCCCCAGGCTTAGTAGCAGTAAATCCAAGATTACTGTAATCTCTTTGCATATTATTGTATGTACTAGCATTTGCTGGGTTAATCATGCCTAATGTGTCGTTGTAACCAGCACTTCCTAAGACGTCTGTGTTCCAATTCAAATCATTAGCAGATTGTACATTACGTATAGCTTTACCTCCTTGATATTTAGGAATTAACACTCCTCCGTTAGCTTTCTTAGTAACTCTGTCATCCTTAGACTTCTTCTTAGTCTTAGGTTTAGATTGCTTCTTAGGAAGTTCTCTTTTAACATGAGCAGTACTACGTTTGGGCGGATTAACTAATTCCCATAAGTATCTAGCATTCTTATCAGTAATTGTATTAGTAGCAGTAGCAGTAATTTCAGTTGGAGTTGGTGGAGCGTATATGTTTCTTCTAGGAGTCATATCCTCATATCCAAAATCCTTTTTATTCTTAACTGCTTCATCCCATACTTTATTGTACTCACGTTCAGCTACTGGTTGGAATACTTCTCTGTAAGTCCTTTCCTTATTAGCTCTGGCTGCTCCAGCTAATGGTTGTTTAGGTGAAGGTTGATTAGTAGCCCATGCAGTCAAAGCTTCATTTCTAGCTTTTTGAGCTTCTCTAGCTTCAGCCTGCTTATTAAGCCTTTCATTCCTAATAGCTTCATTACGTCTGTTTCTATCTCCTGTGGCTCTAGTTTGTGCCAGCTTGTTTGGGTCAGTAATGTCTACAACTTGTCTTGACTTACCATCTCCCATGTGAAATACCCTGTTAGACGGAGTTACTTGATTAGGGGCAGGTAATGCTAACAGCTCTGAAGGCTTAGCTTGACCTTTATTAAGATTTCTGTATTTGAAAGAGTTGTACCATTGAGCTGGCTTATCAAGACCAGGAATAGATATAACTCCAGTTTGCATTCTTTTAACTATTCCCTTCTCTGAATCTGAATAGACTAGAGGCACTTCGATATCACCTTTAGTAGTGCTGACTATTTTAGTTTTGTTGAAGTTGTATTCTGGTCTTACTACAGAATTGGGCAAACTAGTTATAAACGGATTGTGCCATGAGAAATTAACTTGACGACCTAATCTATCATCACTCTTAGTAATCTTCTGGAAAGCTGCCTGTTGGTCTTTGAGTTTACCATGACTAGCTATCTCGTCCAACTGCGCTCCAGTGACAGTGTATTCTTTACCAGTAGCGCTAGTTATTACATGATTTCCAGTAGCAGCAGCATTTCTAAGCTGTTTAGATTGTATTTGGCGTTTAACCCCTTTACCACCCCCAACTACAACTTTTATTAGTTCAGCCAAGTTTCTATAATCATCTACGGAAAGGTCTTTTGGGTTAGTAGCCAACTTTCTAGCTGATTCTATACCAGGGCCTGTATAGTTTATTGCAGCTGCTGCCGATAATAGTCTTGGAGTCCATTTTATAAGATTCTTGACTACCTTACTACCTTTAGCTGCCGCACCCAGTCCGGGAATTAATCCAACTGTATCTAAACCTAAATTCATAGCTAGACGTCCTGCATCTCCCCAGTCAAGACTATCTTGGCCCCAATCAGCTCCAAAATTGGCCAGTGTTCCAGCATAACCTACTACCCCAGCTCCAGGTATCATAGATATTAAATCAGCACCTATAGCCCCAAGCCTTGCATAATCAGAAGCAGTAAATCCAGTATCTGCTGGCTTTCTGCTATCATTGACAGCTTGTTGTGGAGATTTACCAGATGCTACAGATTGTTCTACTTTAGCTTCCTTGTCAGCTTGACGTTTAGCGTCTCTCTCCTTAATAGCTTTAAGTATTTCAGCATTAGCAGCTTCCCTATTAAACCCTATACTTCCTCCCTGTTGGAAATATGAACCTCCCCGCTTTGGTACTCTAGGAGCAACTCTAGGTTTTAAACTATCAGTAGGATTCTCATAATGAGCATAGGCTATCTGTTGCAACGCAGGTATATCTAGCATAGAGACTTCCTTGTACTGTTTAGTTTCAGGATTATATGCTATACTAGTATAATTATTGAAATCGTATGTAGTGGGCATTGCTACAAAGCCATCGCCTATGTCTGGGAACTGTGACCTCATGACACTTAAGGCAGCATCCATATTATTAACTATATGCTGTCCGTTGTCTGGTCTAAATGAAGTTCTTCCTAATACATTGGTAAAGTAATTTGCCATGTCTGGTTGACCTTTCAAATAATCCAGTAAGTTGTCAATATTGTAATTAGGATTAACATTGCCGAAATGTCCTGACATGGAAGATTTAAACGGATTATTCTTTCTATAATCCTCAAAGTATTTCTTAGTAGCTTCAGTCTTCAGTTCAGCCTTGTTAGTATCTATTATTTCTTTCTCCTTATTAGCTTGGTCTCTTAGACCTTTCTCTACATAGGCGTTAATTGCTTCGTCTCCTAATATTCCTTTACTTTTGGCATCTGCTATTAAGGACTTCCTGTAAGCATCTATCAAGTTTACATCACTACCTCCTTTAGAGACTTCATCATTTAGATAAGCGCCTAAATCTCCATAGCCCATAGCGGCAGAGAATTTTAGGTCTTCAGGGTCATATTTATTGTCTTCTAGAGCTTTTAATAGATTAGAGCTTCTCTCTATCCAATTCTCTCTAGTTCCGAATACATCTTTGTTATATTCTGCTTCTGGATTATTAATGAAATCATTATGACTAGATTGTATTGCTTGTCTTAGGAATCCTAAGCGGTCTTGTGAATTAAACTTCCTCCATAGACTATCATCCCAGTTTCCTCCCATAGCTATATTAGCTAGTCTTTGTTTAAATGAAATTGGAGCTGCCTTAGTTTGAGGTTTCTCTTCAACCTGTGCCTTATAAGGACTCATACCTTTAATATAGCTTAATGCATAATCACCAACTCTGTTGAATGCATTATTCTCTGTATTCTTAGTACCTAATCCTAGAAATTTCTTGTCATATTTACCAGTACTACTCATTTGCCCAGAAGCATCTGTAAAGGTTCCGTCTCCATTCATAGTCACAGTCCCGGACTTAAGACCCTCTATGAATTGACCAGCAGCCTTTCTGAATTGGTCAGCTTTGTCCCCTTTTAGTCCGTTATTCTGTATATAGGTGTCAATGTTTCTATATAAGCCAGATACTAAATCTGATTTGTTATATTTGTTAACATCTTTCCACTCAAACAGCTCTGGTTCTTGTGAGGACTTGCCACCAGTTTGATACTTTCTTATTGCTTGTGACATATCGTATTATAAACTAAGAAAGGGACATATACTGTTTGATATATGCCCCTTTCTAACTTGTTAAATGATTATCTAACTCTTCTAAGTTTAGAACCATTTCTTGCAAAGGTTGGTTCCTCTTGAGGAGCTTCTCCAGGTCCCATACCTCCCTGTGCTGCCGACATAAGAGTCTGACATACAGCTAGAGCTGCTTCGCAGTTACCTGTTTGCACTGCCTGTGCTGCCACTTGAAGAATCTGTTCCATAGGATTACCTGCTTGTGCTCCTTCCGGTGCTCCGCCTTCCATTGGTGCTCCTTCAGCAGGTGCGCCTCCTGCTGCGGGGTCTTGTGGTACAGGAGCTGCACCACCCTGTTGAAATCGTGAAATTTTAGATTGAATTTTCATGTTAATTACTATTTAACGTTAAACATTAACTTTCCCACAAAGTTAGTTATACTTAACGATATTACCAAATTAATCTTTTGTTTCTACATATTCAGGCTCACGTTCATCTTGCTGTTTTAAATAGGTAAACATCTTCTTCCCGAGTGCCTTATAATCTCTATCTGCCTTAGATTTATCTGCTCTCTTAGCCATACGAATAAGAGTTTTAGTATTCTTTCTACTAAAGATTCTCTCTCCTCCATTTAATTCCATTTGAGTGGAACCATCGGGAGCTATAACCTTCATAGTTGGTACTTCATCATCGTCATCTATGTCAAGCTCATCTCCTTCCTTAATTCCAGAACCTTGATTTACTTCTAATACAAACTGCACATCGTCTTCTTCAGCAATAGTTTCATCGTGCGGTTGTCCCTTATAAACTGATATTACTTCAAAATCTTCGTCAATAAATATTATATCAAGTGGAATGTCAGTATCTTGCATCCACATACCTATAGTATCAGGTTCATCAAACACGAACAACATACCCTCGTCTTCATCTAAAGACTTTCTTCCCTTAAGTCCGTTCGTCCGCTCTTCTTCCGTATAAGCCACTTCTACTTTATACTTCTTATTGTTTATTTCTACTGTAATGGTTTTCATTTCTTCATGCTTTTAGGAGGAACATAGCCCTCTGGAATACAATCAGGGTAATTCCAGGAACGCAAGTGAATTATGTGTCTAACAGTACATTTAGAGATGTCAAACATGTTGTGAAACTCTTCGCATGTGTAAGCGCTAGCATTACTTCTCATAAATAAAATATCTTGCTTAGTTAATTTACTGTTAGGATTTCCACTCCCAGAATTTTGAATTGATTTAGCTAACCCTACTTTCCTTTTGTGCTCTTCTGAACACTTCTTACCAAGATTGCACTGCCTCATTCTGTTACCTATTTCGAGTTTTTCTTCCTCCGACCAACTACTCTTGCATCTAGAATCTTCTGACATATTATATCCGTTCGCATATGAATCATATCTATGAATAAGAAGCTCTTCAATATCATATAAGAACTCTCTGTCTTTATTTATGGGATATATTCGCAACTCGAACCCTTTGAAAGAATATTTATTAATGGCGTTTTGTAATTTGGAAGAATGATGAGCATCTTCATCCAATAAACGGAGATGCTCACTTATTCTTTTCATGATATTCTTAGTAGAGCCTACATATAATTTGCCATCTACTATGTTTCTAATGACATAGATACCAGTAACTTCTTTAAACGTTACATGCAACCTGTCCCTCACACACGCATCTAAGTTATATATTGCATCTGGGAGATTAAACATAAAATTGTTATCTATCCATTCATTTACTAATTCATAATCATAAGTCATTCTACTACCTCCATTAGACCTGTATTGTCAACAGTGTTATTAATAATTTCATGTGCAAGTAATTTGCCAGCTTCTATAGCCGCGTCATCGCTTCCGTCCTTCATAAGTTCTTCCAGTTTCTTAGTAACTTCTAACCTGAAGATGATTTCATTACGCTCAATTTCAGCATGTTGCTTCAATTTACCACCTTCCTCTTCCGTTACTACAGGTATTCCTTTACTAGTTACTTGTTCATACTCTGGACTAATATCCTCCAAATGATGCTTGTGTGCGTGTAATGCTCCGTCTGGGATTACATTAACTTTACCTCCCTCTGCGAACTTCTTTGGAACATATTTATAATAATCTCCAGACATATCTAAATCATAAGCGTTTCTGAACTTTATTGCTTCTGGGTCTTTAGAATTATACCACTCTAATTCATATTTAAGAGTTGGATGATTCTTAGCCTTCATAAATTCATAGATACCTGTTTTAGGATTTAGATAGACAGAGTTTAGGTGATTCTTCCCATTCCTTAAATCTTCTACACTAGATGTTCTCCAGGCCTCTAATTCCTCCTTAGGAGCTAACTCAAAGGCCCTTCTAAGATTATATGAAGTAGTATCGTTTCTATCAGAAGGAACAGTTTCATACCAAGACTCAAATGTTATCTTAGGAGCCGCTCCTGTAATTCCGTCTACCTTACCTCCCTTTTGAAGCTTATTAACTTCTCTAGCTTTATTAAGAACTTCTCTAGCCCATTGTGATTCAGCATCTAGTATCTTCATTCCGTTTCTACCAACTGCCATATTTCTATAACCTCCACTAAGTGCTAGTTCATTTCTAAGACCAATTCCACTATAATTAGATGCTGCAAATGCATCCTGTGCTTCTTGATTAATATCAGCTACCAGGTTCTGTTGCCGTTTAGCTTCTGCTATTTGTGCATTAGCTTTACGTCTAGCCTTACCACTGAAGGCTCCGTACTTCTTACCACTTTTGGTGAGAGCATCATCTACCTTAGCCATTGAACCTCCATAAGCTGAACCTTGCTGTTCCCAGGTTTCGTTATCTTTATAAATAGTATCAGCCTTCTTAGCTCCGAAAGCATTTACTAACCCCATTGGAGTTAACTTCATAAATTTACTATCAAGAATCTTATCAGTAGTAGTCATTTGGTCGGTTCCTACTCCTAAAGCTGTAAGTCCATCTGACAACATACCACCAATCTTCATTGCCCCTCCAACGATAGTTCCTACTCCAGGTACACTAGAAATCATATTAGCTGCTGCATCATATCCCTGATTTAAGCCAGTAGTAAGTGCTGATTGCTCCTTCTTCGGAATAAAACTGCCAATCATATCAGCATAGCCTCCTGCCTTAGACATGGTGTTACCGATATTTGCTTTACTAAACAGCCCTCCACCAGGTTTAACAGTACTTCCAGCAGTTCCAGTTGCCATATTAGCAGCTGATTTAGATAATCCATTGACAGCTTTATTAGTATTAGCATTCATTAGTAATGCCTTAGAAGCCATGTCACCACTAGCCGCACCAGCTTGTAATAAAGGATTATTGGCGGGAGAGAATTTATCGAAGTTAGCGGATTGTAATCCAGTCATTGCTGTATAGAGGTCGCTACTAGACTGTAGGGGAGTTATACTCCCCATACCTTGTCTTAATAGCGAATTTCCCCATTGGAATTTCATAATTTTACGCATAACTTATTGTATATAATGTCTTTAATGCTGTTATTATTGCTAACTCTTCGCCAGTATATCTTACTCTAATCTTGATGTATTTGTCTCTAAGTCTTGCTTCCTTCCTACCACTCCACCAATCAGATGTGTCTATATCTTCAGGTCCATATCCTAAGTCTATTAAATCTTGAGGCATATAGTCTTCCACAGGAGTTTCTGAAGTTATATCAAATCCTTTTAAGTCGTTTGGTATAGGAGAATTACCTACAGAGATAGGAACCTTATCTATAGTTTCCTTAGTAAGTTTTGCTGTATTCCATGCTGGCTCGTTTCGCTGTACAAAGATAATAGGATTAATTTGAATATTCCAAACATCTCCTTGATAATTCATGTTTCCTCTTAATCTTCCAATTCTTGGGTCTTTAATATCAGCAGCCTTAGCATGAGTCCAGACTCTAAACTCATCTAGCTTCTCATTATAAACTATTTCAGAACCTGATAGATTAACATAATCCTTATTAGGAGCAGTCTTACCTTTGTAGTAATCCTCAATCTCATTAAATGTATCTACTCTAGCATAGTATAATGGGAACATTGTAGATTTCACTTTCTGTCCAGTGGGTTTCCAGTTTCTAAGAATGTCTCTTTGCTTACCTCTTAGGTCTAAGAAATTCCTGTTGTACAGTATATCAGAACCATTATATTGATAGAAGTCCTTAGTAGCTTCTTGTCTTATATACATGTTCTTCTTGTCCTCATGGAACTCATAACTTTCACCTACTACTTCATAATGGAATGAGTCCGGAACAGCCTTGTTACTTACAATTTGTAAATTCTCGAATATCTTGTGCGTAGCTGGGTTGTCAACTACTACAAATTCATACTCAAATGGATGCTGCTTACCATACCAATAACATGGTTTAATCTTGTCCTTAATATCAATGATTCCAGACTGACCGTGTTTCCAGAAGTCTGTTGTTAAGTTAGGCAGCTTTTTATCATCTTCGGTAAGTCCAGGATTGTTCACTACTCTATCAGAAGTAATAGCGACTACAGACTGATAATAACCATAATTGGTAGTAGAGTAACTATTCCATCCATTAATATACTGTTTTATATTATTATCTGTTCCAGAGTATCTATCTATTACTATACTTACTTTAATATTAAGCAACCACACAGGCTTAGAAGTTAATTCGTCATAAGTACCTAAATAAGTTAATATTCCATCCTCAGAAACACTGAACTGTTCACAATTCTTAAAGTTGTCTCTTTCTAGGCTGTACCTGTAGTAAACTGCTGGTAAACCTGTGTTGTATTCATTCGGAATTGGTCTATTAACAAGACTCAATTTGGTAGATTTCATATTTTCAGTAAATATAACAGAGTCAGCCACAATTCCATCAGCACTGGTTGAATTTATATTAGATAGTGCTAATTTACTTATCCATTTAGAGGTATCTCTATTAAAGCTAAAATGAATGTTGTCAATGTTAGCTGAATAGGAAGGAATCCAAGAGTAAAATGTTACAAACTTCTGCATAACCTCATTATAACAGATGTTCCAAGCCTTCTCTTCAAATCCATATAAATTATCATAGAAAGTGAACATAACATCTTGTTTGAATGCATTATAATGACCCTTAACGTTTCTAACACCTATAATAGGTGTCATTTCCCTTTCACTTAGTGTAATATTCTCATTTAAGAACTCCTGTATCTTAAAATCAGATATAATTTCAAACTGGTCTCCATTAGTTCTCCAAATCTTCTTTCCAACTGTGTCCACTCCATAAACGAAATACGGGGTCTGTACGACACTTTCCGGCCACTGAGTACCATAGGTATCCGACAGCATCTTTGGATTCTCTGGGAGTACGTTAGAGGTGTTAATGAAGACATTTCCGCCTGAACCTTCACCTGCTACGGCACGTTCATTAACTGGAATTAACGCTATACCGTGTTCGAATATACAGAGGATATTACCAAACAGCTCAACTAGTTTCATAATTCCTCCATATATTCTAGGATAGTCTCTATAGTGAGTAAACTGAAATACTCTATATCCATTCTTGAAGGCATCTGTAATTGCTAGGTCAGAATAAGCTATTCTAGTATCAAATCTGTTCTTTATATAGGGAACATCTGGTAATGTAAAGAAGTTCTTATCGCTAGTTGTACTACTCAATCCACTGTTAATGATAGATGCCTCAGGTATTTTATAATTTCCAGATGTACTCATTTCTTGTAATGGATAGAACCCTCTCTTTAATCCGGTCAAGCCTTCCTCGGTAGGATAACTTGGGTCTAGAGACCTAAGAGATAAATTAACAGAAGAGCATAATTTAAATGTAATCCAACTGCCTAATTGAACCGCATTTATATCTCCTCTGTTTATATCTGCTAACTTCTCCGTATTCTCTACATCATAATTGTCCTTCCAAGTATTTTCATCCACAATTTCGTCATTTATAGGAGCAGACGGGTCTTGGAAATTTCTATTTAGTCTGTGAGTGTAATTGCATATATAGCAATCTCCCCTGTAGCATGCTGTAGAATAAGCATGTATGTCACTTTGCTCTACTACGTCATAAGTCTCGCTTACTGTATCAAAACCAACTCTGTCTGATATGGCGTAATAAGGGGAGACGTCCTCATATCTTATCCTAAAGTAGTCAGACATGTTACCTATGGAATAACCAGGAATGTATATATTGATTATTCGTCCTACACTAGGAGTCCCCACTATTCCAATATATGATGAATATGAACCCCTGACTAGATTGGTTGCCTCATTATTTTTGTTCTCTATGCCTAAGTATCTAAATTTATATCCCTCCTCTGCTTCTCCAGCTCTAGCTCTGAAAGAATAGTCTTCTATAGCTATTATGGGAGTATTATCAGGTATTCCGACTATTTTAGCATCCATCTCCTTTACAGAAGTATTATAAGTATAAGCATCAACATAATAACTTCTAGATTCGTAGGTACTCCTGGTTAATCCGGCACTAGCTGGGATTACTCTACTTTCTTTAATAGGAAATGATGTTCCCGTGAACAAGGTGTTAAAATAGGATTGTTTTAAACTATATTCAGGACATATTCCAGCTCTAGACCACGTTGTATTCTCATTGTAACCTTCTAACGTATACAACCTACTTAAATAGCTACTGTTTATGCCCTTGTTATTATCTAAGAATCTTTCTGCCACCACTGAATATTGAGGATTACTGTTTACGTTTAACACATTGATTCCAGGAACTTCTGCTTTGGCTATCAAGGGTAATACATATGCTTGAGCTAATATAGTAGGTATTCTCTTTTGTCTAACTATAAAGAATCCTCGTACCTTACCTTTTAAATAGTTGACTACATCTATTGGTATAAACATTCCTAAGCCGTAAACTTTATGGGACCCAGTACTAAGATTAGAATTTATTCTAATCACTCCCTTACTATTCTCTATATATCTAGAATCCTCAAGTTCGTAAGTAGATTCATCTACTTCTAAGTATTGACGTTCCCCAGAATCATCTAATATAGAATAGTTTGATAAGGAGTACTTATCAAATAAAGTATTTATGTCTGGTAATCCGTTTATGCCTCGAATATTAAACACAGGAGACAATGAGCCATCAAACATTATATATACTATTCCAAGTCTGTATATCTCTTCATCCCAATAGCCTAAATGGTAGTAAATATTCTTAGTATTATAATATTCAAATGCAGTAATGGAATCAGAAACATCTCCATATTGAGGGGACACTTCACCTATAAGAGAATGGGCATCAGAAACTTCTAGATAAGGCAATATTCTAAGACTTATATCAGACAAGTCGGAGTATAGCATATCTGGTTTATTATAATTACCTAGAAATAGCATATTCTGGCAAGCCGCTTGTGCCTTAGCTTTGTCTGCTATTAAATACTGCATATTAATTTCAGACAATGGTATATCTTGTCCAGCTTCATTACCCGTTATTATTAAATTACAGGTGCGATTCTTGACAGGATACTTCTTAGAAATTCTAAATGCAGTAGTAATCTCATTACCGTCTACATCCGATGTAGACCTAGTATAATAGACTTTTATATAGTCATAACTATCATCTACATCAGATATTAACAAACTTATGGATTTGTTGGCAATCATATCCCTAAGTCCTCCGTTTATAGAGAAAGGGTCCCTATCCAACCCTTGGAAACATGATATTATTCCGGACTCAGCAACGAAGTCTGTTTCGTTATCATCTGCGTCTGCATATTTGAGATAGACTACATAATTACCAACTTTCAAATTACCATATGGAAGAACCTCGTTAAACGTTAAAGAAGGTATGTTATTTACTCTTTTATAAAGTGATGTATCTAAATCAAATTGAGAATCGTCATACAAATTGGTATCATTGTTACCAATTCTATCTACAATTTCGTATGTGTTGTTTTGTAGCACAGAGAATCTAGTGTTGATTAGTCTTGGTATATTCTTGTTATCATTTAATATAAGATTTACAGAACCGTCATATGACTCTTGTGCAATAATATCTACAGGGTGGTTTAAGCTGAATTGAAGTGATTCAGTATCTAAATCTAATATACTTCCACCTTCCACAACAACATCGTTCGGATTGAATCCATCCTGACCAGATACTTTACCCTTACTATCAGTATCTCTGGTTATTCTATAATTATGTAGAGGATTATATTCATAGACTATGTTGCCCTCAGGTTTTATTTGCCCTAGGAAGTATGAGAAAGCTAAAGTATCGAAGTTCAAGGAGTAATTATTAAATAATCCGTTCTCTAAAGTAGTCATAATATTTAGCTTAATGTGCCCCAGTTGTTACCACTACCTTTGTCTAGCTCTATCTCTACAACAGGGAAGCCTGCAAAATGCACGGATATATCACCGTCTTCGAAACTATCCCTATACACTGCAAAGTCCTTAGTGGTGGCAGACGTAGAATTTACTAACAAAGTTCCATCTTTTAATTTCAGGTTTCTGACTTTAGCTGCTCCTGTAGTTGACTGTTCTATTGGAATTATCCTGTCTACAGCTTCACCGTAGTAGATACGTCCTCCTATAAATGGATTACCAGTTCCGTCCAAAATAAAGAAAGTGTCGTCTCTGCTTAGAACCCCTACATTAGAGCTAACACTATCAGATTTAGCATTCTTATCCAATTCAGCATACACACTCTCCATACTTAGGGCTGTCATTGGCGTGGATAATGTGTAAGGAATAGTAGATTCATAAGTGGTCCCATCCACTTTATTATACCCAGAATCTGATTTTACATAAAATGTCATTAGATTTATATAGCTTTCCTTATCCTCTATTTTGAACAAATCTAGGAAGTCACTTATAGACGTTGTATTAACATCGTTACCATTAACCTGCAACAAAGATTTAGTACTTATGTTCCTTTTGCATGAAACGTCGTAAGCTAGAGTTATTTTAACGTCTGGATTATATAAATAATCATTTGGATTATAAATCCAGTAACTTTGCACAGTAGAATCACTGGTTTGGATGTAAACATCTCTAAACGTTTCATATACTATATTCGCCATTTCATTATTAATAAACAAACTGTCGCCGCCACTCTCTCCTGGATTTCTATATGCAAAGTCTTTAACCCAAGCATAAGTCGTACCAGTGTACCATAGAAGCATTTGGAATGAGCCTAATGATTTATCACTGACTAATCCCCCAACATGTGTAGCATCTTGACTCCCTGGATATTTGTAACCCTTATTGTTAAATTCACTGATAGTTCCAAATATTACACATGGTGGATACCTTTTAAAAGCGGACCATACTGCCCCCATAAAATTATCCCAATAGTTTCTGAAGTCTTGACGTGTACCACTATTTTTGTCAGTGTATATTTGTGAATTAATAGAACTAGGTTCTCCAGTAGGAGAGTATCTATTAATTGTGTCTAGGTATATTCTTCTACGTTCGTTTTTACTATATACATGAACTCCAAATTCTGAACTACTGTAATAAGCTCCAGTACTCTTCTTATTCATGTTGGTCCCAAATACTTGACTCATGTCACTTACAAAGGATTTATAGATATTAGAATAGGTTATGGGTTTAGGAGTAGGGTCTTTAGCGGCTACTAATTCAGAAATAACAGCTCCATTAACTCCAATCTTATCTCCCTCAACTTCTATAGAATACTTATGACTATTATAATCAGGTCGTGCTTCAACTAATGGCAATCGTTCAAAATCAGAATCTACTATATAATCATCAGGCTTAGCTCCATTGCCTTCCAGAAAGTAGTCCTCATGTGTAGTCCTGGCTTCATCAGAATCTACTAAATATTTAGTATCAATTGATGATACATTCAACTCGAATGGATATTTAGCCTCTGTTGCTATCTTATGGCTTTCTATCATAGTATACGAATAGTTATACAGAGTCACTGCTTTTACATCAAACTCACTTAGAGGTCTATTGGACAACGGAAATAAATCTGCACCATCTTTTACTAATGCTCCTACTTTCCTGATATACGTATTACTGTAGGTAGTATCTAATTGTAATGAATTGTACTTTTTAATTAAAGTATCATCAAATCTGTTATAGTCTAGCTGTGTATTATCTATGTAAGCTTCATTGTACAAAGGAGAAGCTACGAGCCATCTAAATTCGGAGTCTGGGTCCACTTCTGTAATATTCCCTTTTGTTATAGTCTTTTGTATCTCAACCAAATAGATGTTATTAGGCTCTAAAACATCCCCGAATCTTAGAACCTCTGTAAATACTCCGTTATAATTCCTTTTAGCTGGCACAACATACTCGGATGTAGGCATATCTGGTCTGCCGTCTGGAAATCTATAAAATTTAAACTTAATTTCATTTATAGAGGTACCTTCCACTAAATAAGCTTCCAGTCCCCAAGTCAATATAATTGACATATCATTGTAGTAATACCTCCAGGTATTTAGCTGAATTATACCGGAGCCTATCTTGGATAAATCCATAGCCCCATTGATGCTTAATCCTTGAAGCCTACTATATGTCATACATGGAGTAACAGTATAGCTTATTAAATTCCCAGTTACGTCACTTAAGTTAACCTGAACTGCTTGTTCTCTGGTATATTGCTTTGATTCTAGGCTGTAAACTGGAGCTTTGTCTGAGTTATCAAAGTTAACGTGGCCTTGAAGAGTAGCCTTGCTAGAATCAATCATAAAGAACTCACATCCCTGAATTACATTTTGATTAGAACCGAAATCTTTTGCCTCTCCGTAGTATGAATTATAATACTCTATAACCTCATCATAATTATATGGCTTATTGTCCTCATAATACCCATCTGGACAATTATACTTGTATGTTAAATCATATATTAGTGTATACTTGGAACCGGAGGGCATAACTATGCCAGATTGATTAGGAACTTCATATTCAATATTCATATCCGTTTCTTCAGGTCTTACATATCCAGTCACCGCTACATCTATTGAATCTATAGTATTCAAGGTAGCTATTAAAGTTAAAGAGCCTGATAACTTGTTATTGTATACATTTGCTGGATACGCCTTTCTATATTCATCCACATTAGATGAGTAATCCTCTGCCACAGTTTGTATATAATATCCCGCATTAGTTTTATAAAGTGGGGCATCACTTTCGCTGAATACTATAGTTTTATTATCCTCATCAAATCTCTTTAATTGTTCTGTAATATCCCTAAGATATCCATTAGAATCACTTACAGCAAGAGTTAAAGTCATCAATTTGTTTTTAGGAGAATCGGGCTTGTTACTTGATGTATTAAAGCAATTTGATAGGTATGTCCTAAGTATTTTAGTGTCTATTTGACTCCCCTTAGATGCATCTAGCATAATAGTAAATTTGTCTCCTGACCTTATAATTGTGCCTTCAGGGAATATGTTTATTTTAGATACAAAAGTGTCTAAAATTCCATTAGACAGCGCTCCAAATGAACTGGGAGTAAGCACACTCTGTGCCCCTTGAATTTCGTTACTACTAATATTACGCTCTGGAGACGGGAATGAGCCAATCTGACCCTTATTAGTAAGAGGATTATATGACGCAACATATATTATTCCTCCATATTCTTTAATTCCAACTGGAACATAGCCTGAAGGTAAATAAGCAGTTTCGACTCTACCATTACCCATATCATTCTGAAGCACAAATTCATTACCATTATAAGTAACCATAGTAGCATTCAGAGCACTTGTAAGTACATTGTTAGGAGTGGTTAATGGATTTAGGTCCATTATTATTCCTTCTCCAAAGGTATTTGTTGCTTCTTGTTTCATTGTTATAAATATTCATAATTGTCGTTACTTACTAAGATGTCTTCAAACTTAGCATTTCTATCTCTTGTGAACGCTATCTCTGGATACTCACATTTAAGTACTTCTTTCTTATAGGAGAATCCTAAATCTACAAGCCCTTTGAATTTTATAATACAAGGACTGCCAGAGAATGATAGTTTACACTCATCTAGAATCTTAAACACCTTCTTATTATTAAAGGTATAATATTTCCTCTTCCTGCCTTTCTTATTAAAAGATTCTAGTAATTCTTCATATTCTTCATTGGTTAAGGCTACATAGTAGTACCCGTCCCATTGAATCTTCTTTCTAGTATACATCACTCTCAACTTGTTCTGCATCTTTCTCCTGTAATATCTAAAATGCTTAATAGGATTCTTAGTCAACTCCCCTATATATAACCAATACTTATATTTATGGCTATTAAGGATTGTATCTCCTCCTCTTTGGTTTAAGAAGTATATTTGTCTCCAGCCATATCTAACAATAATTTCTATGTCATGCTTACTAAGATATGGAAATTCCTTCATTATTTCGTCTGTATAATCAGTAAACTTCTTAGTAGTATTGCATTCCATTGTTAGTATTCTCTGTGATTACGTTCTTATTAACAGGGTCTAGATAAGCCATCTTCTCCCTTTGTATCTCTTGATTCTTGTAAGTTAATACCATTCTATATCCGCAGAAATCAGAAGCTAGAAAGTCTACATCTTTCCACTTACCAAATCGTCTAGCTTCGGTAAATTCATTACCAGAAACTCTCTTCATGTATAACCAGGCATTTCTTCCTAAAGTTGGAAGCTCAAATCTATTGTTTCTATGTATAATATCATCAATTACTAGCTTAACTGCGTATTTAAACACTTGCTTAGCAATTACTTCTTTATGTCTATTACCTATTAATTCCTCACATGTCTTACTGTCCAAGTCAAGTCTGCTGGTATCAAAACCAGCAAACATGTCATGGATGTTAAAGGCATATCCTAAAGCATAATTCATATCATTTTAAGGGCTTATATGACTTATTAAATATCTTTCTATTCCAACTAGTTTTAGCATCTAAGATTTCATTCATGTCATTTTGACTTAAATGAATTGAAACTCTAGCTGCATCACATAGTTTCAACCACCTCTGTTCCAATAATTGTGCTTCCTGTAACATATTCTGGTTGTGATTCTTCCAACCTTCTTTAAATCTCTTAGTGCAAGCACAGTAACATGCAATGGCGTCTTTCTCTTTATAATTGATTTCAGGTAACCCGTCCTCATCTACCAGAATGCCCTTATAGAGAATGTTTACCTGTCCATAATTCTTCTCAAAGTACAAAGTATCCCCCACTCTTTCAAATTTGGCATACTTGCCACTTATATAGAGAGGGTCACTATAAAGCTTTCTTGATTCTATATAGTTTTCAGTAAACTGTGAAGAGTAATCTCCGTTTACTGTGTCATTCGTAACATAATTCCACTCTTCAAAGCCATAAGTGACTGCTTCAATTATGTCACAGTTGCAAGGTAAATCCACTGTGTTGTCAGGGCATTGAATATCAGTAACATACCTATATAATCTAGTTCTCCTGTTACCTATCTTATGCCAGGCAATCAGTCCAATTTCTTCGAACTCTTCAGGAGACAATTCTGTTCCATAGAGCAGATTCATTTGATAATAAGCTGAATTAAAATTCTCCATTATTTAGGTACTTGGTCATTAGGTAAAACAGGAGCTGCGAGCTGCCTATAATAACGAATCTTCTTTTCAGTTAGTCTCTTCTTAATTTCAGCATCAATGAATGTCATATTATTAATATCAACAGGGGCACAGCATCCGAACCAATCTAATTGTCTAGGGTCTTTTAATATTGCCACTACTGTTACTTTCTTTAATAATGGAGCATTAAATACAAAGCAATCGTACATATTGTTCTCGTTAGGAGTTATATCAATCCACACGTATGGTTTATTCTTTCCTCTTACTCTATATTTATGATACTTCATTACGATAGGATTAGTATAATATATAAATGGATTACTCATATCAGTAGCTCCTATATATTCTATACCGTCTTCTCCGAACTCTGTAAGAAGTTGAGGAATTTCAAAATGAGCAGTTAATGTGTCACAGGGACTAGCATTACATCTACACCTTTCAATATTCTTGCAGTCAACTTCTATACAAGGTATAGTCATCAGTAAGTCCTTCTTAGGAACTAATCCTTTAATAAAATATTCCTTAATAATTTGAAGTCTTTCATCAACGCAATCATCCTCTAACTGTTCTAATGACATTGTTGGAGTGGAGCTATAACCTCTAAGACCACTCATTATGTCATTATATATGGCTGACGATAATTTCTCGTAATATCCCATATGATTATAATAAATAAAGGCGAAGGCGTATGACGCCCCCGCCTTCAATTACTGTTTTAAGTTGTTACGCTTTTGGCTCAAATTTAGCATCTGCTTCTGTTTTAGTATAAACATCAGCAGCGTTAGCCTTGCCAGTCTTCAATTTAGCAATTTCAGCTGCATTAGCACTACTAGCTTCTAGAGCTTGTTGTGCAGTTTCACCTGGAGTAACTTCTTGACCGATAGTACCTATCTTAGCAAGAGCTGCTTCAAAATCAGCTGCCAAATCTTGTTTAACATAGAATACATGAGTCGTAAGTGACCTTGTAACTTCTCCTACAGCATCTCCGCCCATAATGCCTCTATTAACGCAATAGTTAATAATATACTCATTATACTTAGCTCCTGGAACAGGAAGCTCTTCTTCGTTAATACCAGCAAAGCGTCTAGCTTCCATAGTCGGAAGTCTTAGGTCTTTAAGAATCATCCAGTAAGTACCGAATCCTTCTTTAGATTTCACAATAGTGTTTTGTCCATCGTAGTCTGGGTCGTCAGCTGGAAGTGCTGTTGCAATTGTTTCAAACTCTCCACCAACTAAAGCAGTGTTCAAGTCTGGATTGAATTTCTGAATTTCAGCTTTAGTAAATAGTTGATATTCATCCATTCCTTCAATAACAAGGTTGTTACCATTTGCACTAGCTTTAATCCAGTGGTCTCCATAGATAGTCTGAATCTTCTCAATTACTCTAGCTGCTTCTTTAGCAACATCTGCTGCTGTAGCACTTGCATTCTTAATTGCAAATTCATACATCAAAGGTTTACCTTTGAATACAAAGTCATTTGAGTAATAAGAGTTCTGGCTTCCAGATAGTCTGATGTAAAGAGCAACTCTATAATTACCTACACCTTGATTGCTCATAGTGAAAGTAACTTTACCAAGTACTGGGTCTGATGCTTCTTTCTTATAGATTGCTACTACGTTTGGTTTGAGGAATTTGTTAACTCTTTTAAATTCGAAGCTACCTACAACTCCACTACCAGTGTCTTCAGCCTGTGCTGACCATTTTGGTTTGCCACTAGAATCTAAATTAGAATTTACGATTAATGTGTTTGTCCACTTAAACATAATTTAAATAATTATTTGGTTTGTGTCTGTTGCTGAGCTGGATTTGCAACTGACGTTGATATCGGAATATGTGTTTGTAATCTAGGATTACCTTCGTTCTCCAAGATTATATGTACCAGCTCATTAATAATCTCGTGACACACGTAATCAGGAAATTCCATAATTTGGGATGTGTCTTCTGTCATATCCATCTGTTCTTGTGTCAATCGTATAGTTTGTGGAGCTTTCAGGTAGTCCACATATACTTTTTTTAACTCAAATAGAGTATGGTCCTTCCCGTACCGTATCTCCATTCTAACAGTAGAAGGATTACCGAAACGAATCTGTCCTTCTCTTTCTACTGTGGTAACAGCATTACCACCAATAGAAATTGTTCTTGGCAATCCACCAGTTACTTCTGTAGCATTAGTATCAGCATCAGTCTTAGCAGAACTAATATCAGTACCATGTGGATTATTAACAGCATCATACGGGTTAGTAGGATTGCTAGTATTTATGTCAACATTGTGTATGTAAAAATAAGGACGTTTATAGCTAGGTCTCATATAGATATTCTGAATGATTTGAGACCATGCGTCAGATGTTAAACGGCTAGCTCCGACTTGAACTCTGGAGCCAGCGTTATAACATTTGAAAGTCTTCTTTAGTTCAAAATCACATACACAATTAAGTAAATGTAAGTAATCACTAGGTAATTCCACTTCATACGTCGCGCCATATAGTGAATCAAGACCTTCTGTGTCTCCGTAAGCGGACGTAGCAAGTGTTACAGGAAGGGCTATTGTAGCTTTTAGAACCCTAATGTCGTCAGTAGTCTGTTGGTTAATATCATATATATTATATCTCTTATTAATATATTGATATATAGCCTTATTAAAGAAGTAGTTAAAATCCTCTAATAATAGAGTCATAGACTGTACTTTATTTACTTCAGTAGCGGTTCCTTCATAAACCTGTCTAGCAGTCATTATTTAATATAATTACCAGTTGAAGATGACTTCTTAGTCTCTTCATCTTTTATTTTGTTAGTAAAATCAGGCTCTGGTTGTTCATACAGTTCCGGATATGTGTCCCTCTTAATTAGTTCAAGAGTTCTTCTATTCTGTGGACTCTTCATCCAAGTAATAACTGCATCATCACTTGCGCCCAATGGTATTTGATTCTCGCTATATAGATATACTTTATTCTTAACGTATATTACACGTTTGTCTTTAGCATCAATAAACAGAAGTCTAAGTGCAATGTCATCACCAGTATATAGATTAATAATCTTCTCTGGGTCCTTAGACGCAATGTTCATCAAGAAGTCTTCTACGTCGGCATCAGGGGCATTACGCATGTTACGTCCAAGCAATTTAGCCATTTTAAGTCTACCAGCAGCACCTTGTGGGTCTTTAATGATATACTCTTCAGCATCATGGATAAGACGTCTCTTATTAACACGCTTATTAGTTTCATAACCAGGTCTCTCAACGTAAAGTTCAGCTCCTCCGTATCTCTTAGAGTCACCGTCAATCACTAAATTACCATTCTTGTCACGTTGGTCACGAGACATAGCAATCATAGGACAGTGTTGAATAGAATACCATTCAGCTGCTTGCCAAGGGTCAGTAAGGTCAAATGTTTTACCGTCTTCAATAATAAATACACGGTTCTCTGCAATTAAGCATTTACCTTTGTCTTCTTCTCCTCTTAATAGCATATCACCTTTACTATCTACTGGTCTTACACAGTCAGGGTATCTGCCTGTCTGTGGGTCTCTAACTGGATTAAGGAAGTACTTTTGTCCTACTTTACCGAATACACTTCTTAAGACAATTATGTTGTCTGTTTCATTAGCCATATTATTTCAATCATTTACTTAATATAAATTACTATCTTGTAAAATAATGTGAGGAAGGTCTATGCCTTCCCCACAATATCTACTTATTTAATTACACTTCTTTCATAATAAAGCTTCTGTATGGTGAGAATACACCAACACCAGAATAACCCCAGTTGATTAGTTTAGAAGCTGCTACAGGGCTAGAAACTACACCTGAGCTTAGACCATCAAGTCCACCAACACCTGGATATTTATTAGAGATGAAGTCACCACCTTTAAGAGTGAACATTTGAATAGCTGGTTCTCCACTTACTTTGTCAGCAGTCAAGTCTAACATTAGCATGAAGCCCTTGTCGCTACCCCATTCACGAGAGAATGTACGGTCAACCTTGAATGAAATTGTGTTACCACCGATTTCATAAGATTGGAATGTAGCACCAACGTCAACATAGCCGTTAGCTTTCTTAGACCACAGATAAGTTCCGCAAGTTTTGAATCTTGCAAGCCATTCTGATAGACAAGTTTGTACGTCTTGCCAAGCTTTCTCATTGCAAATAAGTACATATTTGTTACCAGTTGGATTCTCACTCTTTTCATTCATCATAGCGATAGCAGTAGTGAATGCTTCCACAGTAAGCTTATTATATGCATATTTAGATGCAAATCTTTCTACTTGTGGGATGATACCATCACCAATGTAGATAGGACGACCAGTGTCAGGGTCGAACAGTGTCGGTTTACCATTCTTGTCAACGTTAGTTTTGTTGAACAGCAAACCGTTGTTTCTTACATATAGGAAGTTCTTCAGCAAGTTAGATTGAGTCTTATCCATGCGGTACATAGTTTCAGACATCTGACCATTACCTTTACCTTCACCTATTTTAATAAGAACGTCTTCTTGTGCAGCATACAGAGCTGTATAACTGTCATCACATCTGTGAGTAGTAATATAACCTCTGTGTCTTTCAATGTTAGATTGATATTTAACATATCCCTCTTCGTGTGCTTCTGGCATAGCGTTAGATTGGAAACGAGTAGTGTCACCAATTTGGCATCCGCTAAGGTCAAGAACACTAGAGTAGTCGTTGTCAATAATTCTAACAGTTACTTCCCAGTAATTATCAGCTTTACGAACTGGTCTCTGGGTTACAAAGCATTGCTGCATTGTTTTGTCAATCTTGAAGATGTCGTACTTCTGGTAATAGTTCTCTTTGAAAGCCATTACGATTTCAGTTCCGTTCTCTCCAGTTTCAGTTGGTACATCTGCAAACTCAACTCTCTTAATGTAGTTGGTTTCAACTTCCCATTCAAAGTACATTGAGTCAATGCTTCTGTACTTGTTATTTGATTTAGAATCCATGTAGAAGATGTTTCTCAAAGATTCTGTTAGGTAAGAAGCAGTCAATTCTGGGTAGAGTCTTGATACTACACCAAGTCTAGTTGGTTTAGTTCCTAGAAACTTATAGAAGTCTTCATAAGTTCTAGTGTCGCCCATAGTGGCGCGATTAGTTACGAAATTTGCTACTATCATAATAATTTATTTGGATTTTAATCTAAATCGTAAATAGATGTTGTTTTAGGTTTACGACCAGTTTGCTGCTCTGGTCTTTTAACTACAGTCTTAGCAGGATTAGAGGCTCTGCCAGCCTTAGCATCCTCATAACCTTTCTTATAATTGGCTTTGGATTGCTCTGTAATCTGATGTTTATAATATTCGGAGATTTGACGTATAGCTTCTTGTCCTTTAAGAGCAAACCACGACATCTGCACTAGCATTTGTGGGTCATTAATGGCTTTGGCTAAGTATCTTACTCCAGCAGCATCTGAATCTAAGATAAAGGAAGCAATTTCATTCATATCGTCCTCTGATAGCGTTAATGATGACTCTCCCAAATCTATAGTTTCGTTATCTTGAATAGCTTGTAAAATTTCGTCTTCGTAAGCTTCATACATTTCTTTCTGTTGAGCTTCTGCTTCTGCTTGAGCTTGCTGCATAGCTGCTTCTTCGCGTTGCTGATAGCTAGCTCTCATTCCGCTCATCTTCTTATTAAAGAGAGCTTCGTTTTGCTTCTCAAGATTTAACTGTTCTAAAGCTTCATCATCAGTAAGTTCTGGGACATTTGCCTTTAAATCTGCAATAAATAGTTCATCATCTGTCATGCCATCTACTTGATATTCTGGTTCATCTTCTAGGTGGTCTAGGTAATCCTGAATAGCTTGACGTCTATGAGATTCCAAATAGTCATCTACACTTAAATTATTTCTTCTAAGCTCGTTAATAAGGTCAATCTCTTCTGGCTCTAAACCATAATTATAATCTGTATCATCATAGTTTAAAAGCTCTAATTGCTCTTCCCTAGATAGTTCAGAGAATGGAATTTCTTCTACTTCTCCGTTATCATTTTGGAACTTAATAGCCTCTGGATTGATTCCTTTAGCTTTGAGCATAGTTGTGATTAAATCATCCTCTGTAGGTTCTGTATCTCCGTCACCTTCTTTAGGTGGTTCTTGATTGTCCAATGGTTCATCCAAATCTACTGGAGTATCATTGTCAATCCAACGTTTAATGTCATCATCAGGGTCTCCTGTTTGCACTACACCGTTTTCACCTAGCAGGTCTTCATCGTCAAAACCTAATTCTTCTAATTTCATGTCCATATTATTCCCTTTTAAAGTTATTTGCAAATTTAGTGATAAATTTCCATACCTTAAAATTAAAGACTAATTATTCTTAATTTAACGTAAATTAGTAATCTATCACTAAATATTGCTATCTCCATTAAGCCAATTTCATAATAAACACTAATGAGTAATATGTAATAGGAGTTTCAGTTGAACTACCGGAGCTTGCAGGTATAAATTCCCCTGTTTCACCAGCAGTTTCACTGGCTTTAATGAAGTTGCCAGTCAAGTTAGGAGTACCTTCAGTACCATCGCATATAGCCCAGCCCGCAGGTATTCCAGATGTTCCGTTATACATTACTATTGTGCCCGCAGGTATTCCAGATGTTGCAGTTGACATATCAGGAATACAAATAACAGAGACTGTATTATTGTTGTAATATACATCTTTTACCTTTTCATTATCATAAAGTAGAGCGTATACAGTAGTATCAAAGTCAACATCGTTTATATCTGAATGGAATGTAGTCCTTGAGAACGATTCATTAAATGTTACGTTAGTAAGACTTCTAATAGCTACCTCATCTATAGTAGAATCTTCTTTAAATGTTACATTCTCTAATGTTCTAGACACATTCAATTTATTAGCAGTCCCGGAAAAGTTAAAGTTACTATTAATAGTTCCAAAGTTGTTATCAGAAAGAGTTCCTTGTAATGTAACAATATTACCATTATCACGTACAGTTACAGTTTCAGATTTAATCTCGTAATTATTAACAGTTAATACATTATTCCTACATGTATCAGTTAAACTTAAATCCTCTTCTCCGTTTCTAAATGTATAAATCCACTTATCTACACCGTCTTCAGTGATTTTAAATTTTAGATGTTTAAAGTCATAGTTACAGGAATTGCCCTTCTCATCTGTTAATTTAGTAATTCTCCCCTTAGCCATTACATCTTCCATTACAGATGCTCCATCCTCATCAATTCCAGGAAGTTGAAACACTTCTTGGTAATTCACATCATATTCAATTTCCCAACTGGGAAAGTCTTTATAATATGCTATCGGATTTAAAGTAGAAGTAGTGGTTGCTGTAACTACTAGAGGTCGTGTGTTAACAGGAGGGTCTGGAGTACTTTCACTCTCATCAGTTAATTCTTCATCATCTTTTGTGTCATCCTCATTGGAAGGCTCCTGTGTATCATCTTCAGTAGTTAGTTCCCACTCATTCTGAAAGTCTTTTATTACATACTTAGCCCCTACTATCAAGTCTTCATTATTGATGAGTTCCAACAGCTCCGAAAAGGTTACTTCTACAGAATTGTCAGAAGGGCTACGTTCTATAACGCTGTCAACTACTAATTTAGATTTACCGTTCTCTATATACAATTTAAATCCGTAATTATCTGAAAACGAATTTGAAGAGATAGAGTCAGATATGACAGAGCCGCTAGTTGTAATATCAGTAGAGAAGATAGTTTCAGACGTTCCTGCAACTACCACGTTTGAATTACCTATTCTTAGTATTATGTTGCCTGCACTGTTTTTCACATATGTAGCACCGTTCTCTCTATATAAAGAAGCTCCATTAGAAGTGGTACCTAATACAAGAGCATTGCCAATTCCCTCTCCATTTATGATTATAGCCCCTACAGAACTATCAGACTTCTGGATAACAAATTGGCCTGTATAAGGCATACTTATTTCAGACGGATACTTAGTAAATATTCCATCATTGACAATAAAGAAACGTTCAGTTTCATCAATAAAAACCACCCCATTCCTTACTCCAGCTAAAGTAGCAGCCTCCTCAGTTTCATATCTGAATCCTATATTAGAACAGGCTACTGCCTTCTGCTCTTCTGTAGTGTCTTGCTTAGATAAAAACGATACAAATGTTCCTGACCCATCATCAGATAAATTGATAACAGTATTTCCTATTTTGAGCATTACTTCATTAGTGCTCTCCACATAATAAATACCATCAGAACTTATTCTGTCAGGAGAAGATACTTTCTTAATGACCTCTGCATCAACATTAAGTTTACCGTCCTTTATAATGTCAATGAACTTCTTGCCCCATTGTACCTTAACCTGTCCTCTAGTTTTAATAATAAAGTCAGAATCAGAGTTACCTACTGTACTATAAGTTCTTCCAAATAATTTATCAAAGTTGCTCATTACTCAATAGTTATTTCTATATTCTTGTCCTTATTAAGTTCAGTCATAAGTCTATTAAATGCAGCAGTACTATTAATAACTTGCCCTTTAACCTTATTCTCTCCAACTAAAAGACATCCCAATGTATCTTCTGGTTTGTTACCAACGTGAATAAGAACTCCACTGTAACCTTTAACATCTAATAATCTAGGTAATTTACCACTATATGGCTTAGCCCAAGTCCTATCCTTAAACTTAGGACTGACTGCATTCATATCAACCTTATATATGCCAGTAGGTATAGCGGTTTTACCATACACCTTAATCTTCTCAATTTCCTCTGTAGGCATAGTATCTTTCAGCCCTCTGTCTGTATCCTCAAGAGTGTCACAGAAATATTTACCGTTTAGGTACAGCTTCCCTATAGTATAAGACACACCTTTATAAATTCTCTCTAATCGTAAATTAATCATGGCTCGAATTTGGATTAATTGTTCTGTTTAAATGTCTTAAATATTTCTACTAATTGATTAACGTCGTCCTCTCCAAACCTTACTGGCTTGTTAAGAATGTTAACTACAAATCCATCAGCAGACTTCTCTTTCATCTCTGCTTTAACTGCATTGGCAAGCAACTCTAGATTAATATTGCCGTGCACGTCTGTGAATATGTCTAAATACTTACCATATTTGTCTTCCATATTCTTAACTACGTATGTGATAACAGCTTGACTTGCCACGCTATTAAAATGAAATAGGTTACTCGCCAAGTCTTTAGCATACTTATTAATAGCTTGAAATACAATTTCTTTATCGCTCATTACTTACTTTTACTTAACATAACTTCGTCTAATCTCTTCTTAATCTCTGGGTCCTGTTCCACAAGTTCTAATAATGTGTTAACCTTATCTTCTTTAGCTTTTAATTGAGCATGAATGTGCTCTTTACTCTTTCTAATAGTAGCTAATAGATTATCAGCTGCTACTTTACCATCTGCTGATGACACGAACTCTTGACTAAACTTAGTGCCTAAGAATGACATAAAGCCAGCTTCATAGGTTTGCTTAGCCATTTGATATTCTGGCATCTGTGCTAGAACCTTCTGCTCATCTAAAGACAGAGACCCAACCTCTCTGTTTATTTCATCTAGAATAGGTTGGGTCTTCTGCTGTGCTTGTTGAGCTTGTTGCATCGCTTGTAATTGTTGCATGTAATGGTTCTGTAAATCCGTGTAGTTACTACCGAATGGTTGTCCAAACATGTTATTTAGATTTAGCTACTGACGCAATTGCGGCTGTTGGTGCAGGAGCAGGTGTTACTCTAACATCAAATACTGAATATGCACAATGTCCCTTAACAGGAAGAGAAGTAGGCAATTCATCAAGTACTTGTTGACTAACAATACTAACTCCGTTAGGTATAATCACATCTATAACTTTAGTTACTGTTGGTGTCAAAGTGGTAATAGTTTCACTAGTTGCAGCAGTCTCCATAATCGTAGATGTAGACTCTGTAGACACTCTTACATTTCCTTTACAATCAGTGTATTGGATATTGTGAATAACATCAAATTTAGAAACGTTATGAGATTATAATAATTACTCTGCAAGTAATCTTCCAACTAGAGCTTCAAGTCTTGCAACTTTGTCCTCTAGATATTTAATTTTAACCATAGCAAGTTCGTTATAGTTAACTGATTTGAATCCTTCATCATCAGTGTTCACCATTTCTGGATACACTTTCTCAAGTTCTTGAGCAATTACTCCATAGCCATGATGTTTTTTGTCTGTTCTATCAAACTCTACTAGTCTAACAGCATCAGCTTTACTTGCATCAATTTCTACTACGTTAGTTTTTACTCTAGCATCAGATGTATCAAAGAATCCATTAGCTGCATAGATAGCTGCTGTTGATGTAATTGCACCACCTTCAAATCCTTGCAAAGACATAAGAATTCCATCATCTTCTATGTAAACACCATTCTTACTGTAAGTTTGTGGATTAGCTCCTTGTGATGTAGCTCCAATTAGGTATAGTCTATCAGAAGAATTTGTTGCACCTGCTGTGTTCTTTGTATCTGTAAAGTCATCAAGTTTCTTCTTATCAACACCAGTTATTAAACCTGCACGACCTTGACTATTACCGCTTGCTGGAGAAGCCATAGGTAAAGAAATGATTTTATGAGAAATAGACGTATCACTGTATGTAACATCTAATGGAACATACACTGATTGCCAATCCGTACTGGGAGTTCCAGGTTCTACTTGTTTAACTAAGGTAGGCTTGCTTGTGATTTCTGGCCAGCTATAAGAAGGTTTAGAAGAACCAATCCATGATGGTTTACCTGTCACATTGCCCCATGCAACTGAGTCGGCTTCTCCACCACCTGTAGCAGATAGAACACCATTACTAATTGCCAAACCACTTCCTACTTTTACACCACCAAGTGTAGTAGCTGATGCAGTTGGTAAACTGTATTTAGTATCAGTCCAAGGAACATTTACTACTGCTTGTTCATTACTATTAACCTGAACAGCATATGTTCTGCCTGAAGTTGTAGTAATTCCGTTAGGAGTTCCTCCCTGTGTGCTACTTGATAACTTGATACCTCCACGAGTACTGTTTGACGCTAATGGTAGTGTATATGAGGAACCAGAAGGTATATTTACTGTTTTAGCAGCACTACCGTCCCATGTACCTGTTACTGCACCAGTAAAGGTTAATACGTTTGGAGTAGGTAACTTAGTAGGAATTGTAGGCTTGTTACTCAAGTCATTATAATTACCTGAAGTAGCTACAGTAGCAAAGCTAGGTTTGCCTGTAATGGTACTCCATGTTACAGCGGTAGCATAGAACTGTCCGTGTGTCCAAATTTCTTTAGAATCTTTAATATAAACTATAGATTGATAGTTAATGTCAGGAGCTCCAGTCTGAACAGTTCCAGTACCTCCTACCTGATATTGAGTATTAGAAGCATTGGCTGATAACTTCTGTGAGTTAAAAGTAGTTTTCTTATTAAAGTGAATTAATTTCTTATTAATTGCCATATCACTTAAATTTTAATCATTATAAAATAAAGGAGGGATGCTACTCCCTCCTTCTTGTACATATATTATAGTTCAACCCAATCCCATGCAGCTTCTAGTTTACCAATAGCGGCATTAAGTGAATCACCAGCAGCAATTGCACCTGTATCTGACGGTTTGGTATAACCAGTCATTGCAGTTACCTTATTAGAAGCCAGATTGGCTAGAGTAGTAGCTAGTGTAACGTTAGCAGAACCATCTAAAGAAACACTTCCAGTTACACCACCACTAACTGTGATAGTACGAGCAGTAGCCCACTTAGCAGCAGTATCAGCCGCACCAGCAGTAGCAGGTTTACCAATACTGACTGTTTGTTTAGAACCTCCAGAAGGAGTTACAGTAAAGCTACCAGCTGTACCATTAGCAAATGTATAAGTAGTATTAGTATCAGCTCCTGGAATACCCAAAGCAGTAATATCAGCCTTAGTAACAGCAGTTACTGAAGCAACGTGACTAGTAGCATCTGTACTGAATTTATAGAATCCAGAAGTTTTACTAGGAGCACCTCCAGCAGGGTGAGTATAAACTGTGTCTTTCTCTGCTTGCCATGCAGGACCACTAGCAGTAGCTTTTAGTACATATCCAGCAGTACCAGTAGCTAAAGCTTTAACAGTAGAACCACCGTTACCTAAAATTACTGCATTAGCAGTTAGGGATTTGCCAGTAACAGCACCGTCTAAGTTTCTCTGAATAACTGACCAGTCACCATTTGCAGCAGTCGTTCCAGATTTAACACAGATAATCATGTCACCTGCTTCACAGCCTTCGCCCGCAAAGTTACCAGCAGCCTTAACTACGTAAGTATCTCCAACTGTGTGATTAGCTGGAAGTTCAGTTACATCACCGTCTGTGCCAATAGTTCCTTTGAATCTAAGTGCTTGAGCAGCAGAAATCTTACTTCCAATCTCGTTAATTACAAATGCAGTAGTTGCAATTTGAGTAGTATTAGTTCCACCAGCAGCAGTAGGAGCTGTAGGAGTTCCAGTAAACGCTGGGCTTGTAAACATTGTAGCCTTAGATTCATTTGTTACGTTACCTAAGCCTACATCAGCTTTAGTAACAGTAACATTAGCACTAAGTGCATGTCCGTTTACAGTTCTAGTATTTGGAACAGCATTATCAGCCTTAGTACCTTGAGCAGCAGTTGCATATGCAGATGATGCTGTATATGCAGCAGAACCTAATCCTTTAACAGCAACATCAGTTCCGTCAATTGCAATAGTACCATTAGCAGAACCAGAAGCAGCCGTGGTTGCAGCGCCATTAATTGTTACTTTACCAGTAGCATCAGCTGTAACTGTTACTTTACCAGTACCAATAATTTGATGTGAGCTTCTTACTGCACCATTCTCAATTAAGTTCAAGAATGTAGTAGCATTAGTAGTTGCTGCATTAGCTGTAGCTGTAGCAGAAGCGCCAACAACATTCTTAGCTTGCCAGTTAGTAAATGAAGGAGCAGCTGGCATAGTCATTGTAGTGGTTCCTTTAGCTGTAACGTGTCCTTGTGCATCATAAGTAATGCTAGGAATAGTAAACGTTCCACCAAATGCTAATGTCTTACTATTATCACCTTTAGCTGTGCCAGCAGTTACTGAATTAGAGTGATTAATTGTAGTACCTTCAATAGAGATACCAGAACCTTGTGTGTATTTAGTATCTGTAGCGCTAATTGTTACTCCATCTGTTCCGACAGTGATATTTACATTAGAGCCTTTGTTGAATTTAAGAGTTCCGTCATGAGAAGGAGACTCTGCAACATTAGTACCGTCAGAAACTTTAGAGAAGGCCTTGGCAGCCTGTAAAGCTGCCACAGCACTCTCCAATGAAGTAATTTTGCCTTTGTAAGAATCGGGAATAGCGTAGAACGTTCCATGAGTATAAATCTCCTGTGAATCTTTAATGAAAACAATACTATTGGTGTATTGTTCTTGTAGTTCACTGGTAAATGTGGACTTCTTCGCTACGTGTACAAACATTTTCTCCATTTTAATATATTATGTGTTTTATTCAGTTACTTCGTGCCAAGCCATAGCTGCGTCGATAGCTGTATTAATTGTCGAAACTACAGTAGTGGTGATTCCAACAAGTTTAGCCTCGTTAGCAGCAACTCTAACTTCTAGAGCATCAATATCTGAAGCGTTAGTGTCAATAAGTGCAAGTTTAGTTTCTGGAATCAGAGTACTACCTTCTACCTTATCAACTTTATTAGCTACTAAATTACTAACATCACTAACTTTAGTATCTGCATAATCTTTAGCCTGTTTCAGAGTATTAGCTAGAGAACCTTCAGTATCAGCACTACCATTAATCTTAGCAATAGCTTGAGTATTAGTAGTAATTTTACCGTCTAATGCAGTATCAGCTGCTTCTCTTAAAGTCTTCTCTGCATCAACAGCAGCTGCAATTGCAGCATCTGCTTGAGTCTTATTGTAGTATGCAGACAGGTCAATAGCTCCACCCAGAGCATCCCATGCTGTACCAGTCCATGCCCAGTTAGTACCAGCTGGATGATTGTCATGAGCTTCCTCTACATTCCATACATCACCTGCTGCTGCATCACTAGGAAGTTCTGCATAAGTAGCTTTGGAGCCTTTGTATGAATATACAGAAGAAATTTTGCCCTCAAGGGTAGTAACTCTCTGTCCTAATACTCTACCTTGATTAGCTGACAATGCAGCAGTGGTAGAAGAAGAATTTAAGTTGTCAATAATCTCTACTGTCTGTGCAGCAGCAACGTCCATTTGTTTCCATCCGGAGTAATCTGCTTCCAGAATTTTATCTTTATCAACTAGCATATAAATTGCCTTATCAGCAGCAACGGCTACTAACAATCCATTATATACGTAGATAGTATCGCCATCATACGGCCAAGTCTCTTTATTAATAAGTTCAGACTTATTATCTACTAAGATTCTTGGGTCTAAAGCACCTTGAAGTTTAACCTCAAAGTTGGCTGCAAATTGGAATGTACCTTTATTTCTTGCCATATGTCAAATTAGAATTTAGCGATTAAAGTTACTGAACCTCTAGTAGAACCATTGTAAGTGTAAACTGAATAAGTTACAGGTGTGGTTCCAATAGTAATCTCTTCTTCTGTCTTAGTCCAGTCACTAAGTCCTATAACTTCCATGTTACCTGATACTGTGTTCAACATTTGAAGTTGAGTGACAGCTCTTGGCAGCTTGAATACCTGTGGAAGAGTACCAGAAGGTTGTAATTCAAATCTAGGAGTAGTCATAGCTCCAGTAGAAGTATTCCAAGCAATAAGAGCTTGTTTAACCACAGGCGTACCAGAAGAAGCTGTACTTGTAGATGCATACCAAGGATATGTACCATTAAGTGTGATAGCTGAAGAGTTAACCGAACCAGCTGCAAGTGGAGTGCTATAATTGTTTCCTTTGTTATCTTTAGGTTGAGGTCCTTGCAAATAAGCTGCCTTATAAGTATAAGTAGTATTACCAAGTGTTACAGTAGTAGGCAGAGTTGTGTTAGATTCTTGTCCATTTACGAAGATAAATGAATTATCTACATCTAAGTTACCAGACCTGTCTGCTTGTTTTGTTCCATTTAAGGTAATAGCTCCCTTATTAAGACTAGTGTTGAAGTTAGCAGCAGTAGGTGCAGTAGCTCCAACTTCTTGAGGAGTTGAATAACTCTTAAATGAGATGCTTGCAGTAGGAGCAGTAAATGTAGGATTAATAGTAGGGAACAGCAGTTCATCCCACATATAATCATATGTCTGTCCTTCCAGAGCACTTACCTTAGTTCCTTTAGCGATACCACCGACAGCATTAGGCATAGCTAAATCTTTGTCTTCAATAGCTGATGTATACTTACCGCTACCTACTTCAATCTCTGTTGTAGTGGTATCAGAGTAAGTAATGACCAGTTTGCTTTTATCAGAAGACAAGGCTACATTAGTAACGACTTTACCAGCAGCTAGAGCTCCTGTGTAAGCCTTACCATTCATAAGGATTTCATTGGTGTCTGTAGCAAAGTAAATCCCATCCTTGTGAGTAGTTTCAGCTACGTAATTGGCTTTTAACCCTCTGTAAAATTTTAATTGTGCCATAAAATTTAATGATGTTATTTAATAAATATGTTAATAGGGAGCACAGTATTATCACTGAATCTTACCTCCCCGCCAGTTATTTCACCACTGGCATTCTTATACAAATCTACTCCAGTTGGAGTTATAGTTCCATATGTTTCCCAAGTTTCTCCATTCCAAGCATAGTTAGCACCGTCATTAATAACGTTGTAAATATCACCTACTTCTGGAGCAGAAGGTAAATACATACGAGTAGCTACAGACCCCTTATATCTAATAGCTGTAGAATCAGAAGATATAAGTATATCTCCATTACCGAGTACTGACTTACCATTAATCTTCTTAATGTTAACTCCACTAACAAGCTTATCTTGTTTAGTAGATAGTAAGTACTCCATAGTATCTTTCAATGTATTAATTGATTGTTGTATATGTGTTAAGTCAATAGATACATCTTCGGAACCGTCGTAACTAACTTCTCCTTCAGAATGCTTAACTGTTAAAGTTCCTACTGGATAACTCTCTGGTAAATCAGCGAGTCTGGTAGCTTTAGCAGTAGTTACTTCATTCCAAGTATAAGAAGTCAAGTCTGACATTAATGCAAGTGAATCAGTGTCTTCCCCTACTACAACGGCTGGTCTTGTATTAGTGTA
>ENA-ORTZ01000462-ORTZ01000462.1-human-gut-metagenome-genome-assembly--contig:-NODE-462-length-34878-cov-6.043391_pt1 | contig 34878 bp, 29 predicted proteins | sample MGYA00242075_ERZ509199 | MGnify/ENA primary metagenome ERZ509199 (study PRJEB26280, sample SAMEA2338824) | human gut metagenome | biome: human gut; feature: human-associated habitat; material: faeces...
TCAGCGACAATATGAACCGCATCATATGCAGATAAGCCATTTCGAGAACAAGGAAGCGGAGCTTATCAGCGGTTCATTAGGCTTGTTGGACTTTACATCTTCGCCAGATGTGGATAGTCAGGAAGAGGCAGATTTCCGCCGTTTGATACAGCAGAAGCCAAAGAAAAAGAAGACAAGAGGATTCAAACTATAATCATTAACCACTTAAAAACAGAAGAAATATGCAAGAAAATAATTCAATCATTATCGCAATGTTGGAAGAGTTGCTGACTATCAGCAAGAGCCAACGACCAGAACAAACAGTAAATGCCAATGTAGATTTGACACCTATTAAGGATCTAATCGAGAGTAGTAACAAACATCGAGAACAGGCAGAAAACGACCTACAAAAGGTTGTCGCCATTATGTCCGGTGATGTAGAAATGATACATCGCAGAGTAAAAGATGTAAGAGCCGTCATCGGTAATTCTCAATCAACTGGAAAAATCCAAGAATCAGTTGAAGAAACCAAGACATTGGTTAAAAGACTCAAAGAAACCATTGAGGAGGGTGTTCACAATTTCAAACACCATAGAATTGGTTTTGAAACACCGTTTGTCTGTTGGACTATTGTGATAGAAACAGTTTTGATTTTGGGGCTATTTACTTGGATAATAATATCAGAGAAGCCCAACCAAAACCGCATTGATAACGATCTCAAATACCGCTACATCAAGATGAAAGGCGATGCCTCGGCAGAACAGATAGCTACATTGGAGGACATCTTTGAGCTCAACCGCAACAACGAAGCAATCGAGCAGATGCGTGAAGATGTGGAGACTTATGAAGAGGCTGTCCGCAAACAAGCCGCCCTTGCCGAGCAAGCACGCTTGAAAGAGCAGGCAGCAAAGGAACAAGAATCCAAAGCCAAGTCCATCAAGGACAAGCAAGAGCAGCCAAAGGATAACCCAAACAAAAAATCAAAACCATGAGCCTATGGCAAGTATCAAGGTAAAGTTTCGTTCCTCGACAAACGAAAATAAGGAGGGAACAATCTATTATCAAATCATACAGAATCGTGTAATCCGTCAGTTAAAGACGGATTACCGACTCTTTATGCATGAATGGGATGATGATAACAATGCAATAATAGCCACTAATGACAGCCGACAGAACTATCTACAATCCATTGAAGAACTAATTGATTGGGATATTAAGCGACTGCAAAGTATCATTGCCCATTCAGAGAACAAGCGAGTAAAATACACTGCCGATGATATTATTGCTACATTCCAAAAGCAAGCCAATGAGCAATCGTTGTTCAACTTTATGCAGGGTGTTATAGCCCAATTGCAGCAAATGGGCAGGCAACGCACATCGGAAACCTACCGTTGCACACTCAAAAGTTTTATGCAGTTCCGAGAAGATAAGGATGTACTTTTAGCGGATATTGACTCAGATTTAATACTGATGTATGAAGCTTATTTACGAGGTCGAGGATTGACCAAGAACAGCACTTCGTTCTATATGCGAATACTCCGAGCTGTCTATAATCGTGCAGTTGAAAAGGATTTGACCACCAATCGAAACCCTTTCAAGCACGTTTATACCGGTATTGACAAGACCATAAAGCGAGCAATCCCATTAAAGGCAATCAAGCAGATTAAGAACCTCGATTTGTCATTGCAACCATCATCGGACTTTGCAAGGGATATGTTTCTCTTCTCATTCTACACTCGTGGAATGTCTTTTATTGATATGGCATACCTCAAGAAGAAAGACCTTGCGAATGGCATACTCTCGTATCGCAGACGCAAAACGGGGCAACAACTATTTATCCGTTGGGAAAAGTGTATGCAGGATATTGTGGATAAGTACGATACTGATTACAACAGTCCGTATTTGTTACCCATCCTCAAATATCCATACGATAGAAACCAATATAAGAATATGCTTTATCGTACCAATAAATTATTGAAAGAGGTTGCTAAGATGGCAGGTGTTTCCGTTCCCTTAACCCTATATGTAGCCCGTCATTCGTGGGCGAGCATTGCCAAGAGCAAGAACATACCTATTTCGGTTATCAGTGAAGGAATGGGACACGATTCAGAGATGACCACGCAAATCTATTTAGCATCATTGGATAATGCCGTAGTAGATAGAGCAAATGCGCAGATATTAAAGGAATTGTAGGATAAGGGGATGTTTAGCAAAATTAAGGTTCTCTTGATAAGAGACGCTTTCTTTTATGCAAAATTACGCAAAATAAAGTAAATGACACCATTTTAAGGAGAATAAAAAGATTGGTAGCCATATAATTACAAGAGATTGTTTAGCAAATAATGGATAAAGAAACAAGATTTAGACTGATAATCAACCCATTCCAAGATTGATAGTATCTCTTATCAAGAGAAACCCAATAAAGCGGTATTCTCTTTTGTTAGGAGGGGCTTTGTATTGCGTATAATTATGAGTACAAAGTTTTTCAATAATGGACTTGGCAATACGCTTTTCGACAAGTTGAAAGGTATTGCATCAGGAATGGCAACGTTCGACCGTTTCTTGGCGGTTGTAGGTTTCTTCCGTTCATCGGGCTATTTCAAGTTGCGTAAAGAGTTGGGCGATATATCCGAGATTAAAATCTTGGTCGGTATCAACATCGATGATATTTTCCGTAAGCACAACAAGGCTCTCCTGATGCTTGCCGATGAGGACAAAGCAAAGGAAATCTACCACAACGGTTTCAAAGAGGATATTGTAAATGCCCAATACTCTCCCGAAGTAGAAGAGGGTATTTTGCAGATGTGCGAAGATCTTGTTTCAGGTCGCTTACAAATGCGTATTCACGCAACGAAGAACCTGCACGCAAAATTCTACTTATGCTTACCTCAAAATCATAGCGAGCATAGCGATGGTTGGGTTATTATGGGGTCGTCCAATATATCCGATTCAGGCTTAGGCATCAAGCAACCGCCACAATACGAACTCAATGTGGCAATGAAAGACTTTGATGATGTGAAGTATTGCTCCGATGAGTTTTGGGCTTTGTGGAACGAGGCAATACCATTGACCGCAGAAGATATTGAAGAATACAAGAAGAAAACATACTTAGGTTATCAGCCAACGCCATATGAACTATACATCAAAGTGCTTATCGATACTTTTGGCGACCAAGTAGAAGATGATTTCTCCATTCAGTTGCCCGATGGTGTCAAGGATCTGAAATATCAGAAAGATGCTGTTATCCAAGGCTATCAGATGTTGATGCAGCATAACGGTTTGTTCCTTGCCGATGTGGTGGGTTTGGGAAAGACCATGATTGCCACCATGATTGCCAAACGCTTTGTAGAGGCTAACGGTAAAAACACCAATATCCTTGTCGTTTATCCTCCTGCATTGGAAGACAACTGGCGAAACACATTCAAGTTGTTCGGCATCTACAAAAAGGCTCAATTCATTACCAATGGTAGCCTTTCAAAAGTTCTTGAGGGTAAAGACAACTACAAGGACAAAGAGGAGTTCGACCTGATTATTGTCGATGAAGCACACGGTTTCCGCAGTGATAGTTCGGGTAAATACGATGAGTTGCAGAAGATATGCAAGTCGCCTTGTATGAATATGGGACTGCTGAAAAGTACTCAAAAGAAGGTGATGTTGCTATCTGCGACACCGCTCAACAACCGTCCCGATGATTTGCAGAATCAGTTGCTTTTGTTCCAGAATAGCCAAAGCTGCACCATTGACGGTGTTCCTAACCTCAAAGGTTTCTTCTCCGAACACATATTGGATTATAAGCGATTGATGCGCGAGCGTGACCAGCGTGACGTAACCTCTGAGGTGGATAAAATCTATGAGCAGATACGCAGTAAGGTTATTGACAAGGTAACAGTCCGTCGTACACGCAACAATATTCTCAACGACCCCGATTACAAAGCAGACATCAAGTCGCAGGGCATCATATTCCCCAATATCCTTCCACCGAATGAATTAGAGTATCTGATGGACTCCGATACAAGCAATCGTTTCTATGAGACTCTGAAACAATTGACTGATGGTAAAACAGATGAGAATCCTGAAGGCAAGGGATTGACTTATGCCCGTTATCGTGCTGTTGAGTTTCTAAAACCAGAATATCGTAGCAAGTACAAGAATGCTGTACATATCGGTCAGACATTGGCTGCCATCTATCGTGTGCATATGGTTAAGCGTTTGGAGAGCAGTTTCTATGCCTTCAAGAAGTCGCTTCGCACACTTCTCCGTATCACGACAGATATGATTAAGATGTTCGATGAGGACAAAGTTATTATTGCTCCAGACTTGAAAGTGAAAGACCTTCAAGCAAAGAATATGGAACTTGACGAAATCATCGAGTATGCCATTACAAAGGGATATGCAGCCGAGGATATACTCTTCTCAGCTGATGCTTTCTCTTCTGAATTTCTTGAAATGCTCCACCATGACCGTGAGATATTGGAGCAACTCAATGCGGATTGGGCAAAAGAGAATGATGATCCAAAGTTTGATAAGTTTCGTGAGAACCTTACCAATGTATTCTTCGATACAACCATCAATCCATCGGGTAAATTGGTGCTGTTCTCCGAGAGCGTGGATACACTGAACTATTTGTACGATAGACTTACAAATGAGATTGGTCGTACCGATGTATTGATGGTAACAGCCGCAAACCGTAACCGTTTGGGGCAGACCATCAAAGAGAACTTCGATGCCAATTTCGACAGTGATTCTATGAAGTACAACATCATTATTACCTCTGATGTGTTGGCGGAAGGTGTGAACTTGCATCGTTCCAATGTGATTGTCAATTATGATTCGCCTTGGAATGCCACTCGTTTGATGCAGCGTATTGGTCGTGTAAATCGTATCGGCTCAGTTGCTCCGAACATCTACAACTATATGTTCTACCCATCGCAACAGGGCGATAAGGAAATCCAACTCTACAAGAATGCCCTTGTCAAACTGCAAGGTTTCCATTCGGCATTTGGTGAAGATGCTCAAATCTATTCCAAAGAGGAAATTGTAAAGGAGTTCCAGATGTTCGATAACAATGTTAAGGATAGCATCGACAAGAAGATTGCTCTTTTGCGTGAGGTGCGTGAACTCTATAATAGCGATCGTGAACTGTATCGCAAAATCAAGGCTCTACCAATGAAGAGCCGTGTAATGCGTGATACAGGCAAGCATAGCGGTAAGTCTATAATATTCGTCTCTTCCAATGTTAAGACCGAGTTCTATTTGGCTACTCCAACAGGTGTAGAGATCTTAGACTTCCTCGAAGCGGTAAAATATCTCAAAGCAAAACCAGAGGAACAGCCTGTACCATTTGCTAATGAGGAGCAACATTACAAGCATGTAAATAGTGCGTTGGCTCAATATACGACCGAATATGTGGAGGCCGCCGATACATCATCTATCAATCGCACCGACCTTGACAAGACTTCGCTCGAAGCCAATAAGTTTTTGCGTACCATCAAGCAGATAACGACCGACAGCGAATTGAAATCACAATGCGATGTATTGATTGGATATATCAATGAAGGTATCTACGCCCAACTGCCTCGCTACTTAAAAGCCTTGTCACGAGAGTACAAGAATGACCGTGCAAAGATGAAACAGGACGAGTATATCCTGCAAAACAAAATCTCGGAATTGCTTGGCGAATATCAGACGATGAACAAGGAGCAACGCCACGATGCCCAAGATATTTCCAATCCTCAAATCATTATTTCAGAGAGTTTCAAATAAATCACTCACTATAACCCAATATTACTATGGCAACATATACACCAGATAGTTTGAGAAATCTGTTCCAATCATCATTTAATTTGGCACAGTGGTATGGTTTCTTGCAGCATTTCTTCAATGCTACGGAGTTAAAGAGCACTCCCGAAAGAATCATTGAGAATACCTCTGACGAGGGCTACTATTTGGGAAATATAGACACTACTGATAGTTACCGTATCGGTTTGTTTCACTATAATATCCGTCGAGGTTCTGTTGCTAACAAGCGTGTCGGACTTCGCAATCTTGTAAAGTCATTTATCAATCCTACTTGGGGTGAATTTGATGCAGCATTGGTCGTGTTCGACAGTAGCGACCATTGGCGCTTGTCATTTATTTGTGACATTAAGGGTGAGGCAACATCCCCCAAGCGATATACATACGTTTTCGGTAGTGATGATTTGCTATACAGAACGCCTATCGAGCGATTCAACTTCTTAAAGAAGAAAGGCATATCGTTTGAGAATCTGAAAACTGCCTTCTCAGTTGAAGCACTTTCAGATGAGTTCTTCGATAAATATCGTGAGCAATATGCCGACTTTATCCAATATATTACAGGAAAACGTTTTGTCAAGGTAGGCAGTAAATGGGAAGAAAAGGTGCTTGGTGAGCCTAATGCTGCATTGATGCAAGCATTTGACCACAACGAGAAGAAAATTCGCGACTATGTTAAGAAGATGATGGGACGAATCACATTCCTACACTTCTTGCAACGCAAAGGCTGGATGTGTGGCGATCTCAACTATATGCAGAATATGTTTGAGAACTCGTCATATAAGAATGATTATCTTGACTCAGTGCTTGAACCTTTGTTCTTCGGTATCTTGAATACTAAACCTGCGGAGCGTGAAGCACTATTTGCTGATTACGGTTGGGATAAGTCTTTGCTAGCTGAGTGGAAAGATATTCCATATCTCAATGGCGGTTTGTTTGAGCGTGATGAGGAAGATGAACCCGAAAGCCGTTTCCCTGCCGATTACTTCAAACGCTTGTTCCAATTCTTCAGCGAATACAATTTTACCATTGATGAGAACGACCCTAATGATGCTGAAGTTGGTGTCGATCCCGAAATGTTGGGTAAAATCTTTGAGAACTTGCTCGAAGATAACAAGGATAAAGGCGCGTTCTATACTCCCAAAGAGATTGTACGCTATATGTGTCAGGAATCACTTATTGCCTACCTCGAAACTAATACAAGTGTAGCAAAAGACAAGATTCGTCAGTTTGTACTTTCTCCAGAAGAGGGTGTAGCCGACATTCCAGAGAACAAAAAACCTAAATTGCTCGCAGCACTTGAAGAAGTTAAAATCTGTGACCCTGCCATTGGCTCGGGAGCATTCCCTATGGGATTGCTCAACGAGTTATTGCATTGTCGGGAAGTGCTGAGTGGCGAGCATTACGACCGAGCAGAGATTAAGAAGAGCATTATCCAAAACAACATCTATGGTGTGGATATTGAAAAAGGTGCGGTTGATATTGCCCGTCTGCGTTTCTGGCTCTCTATTGTGGTAGATGAGGAAACACCATCGCCACTGCCTAACCTTGACTATAAGATTATGCAAGGCAACTCGCTTATCGAGAGTTTTATGGGTGTAGATTTGAGCAAACTGACTTATGAGAAAGAGTACAAGAAAGATAAGGGCGAAATCTCTCTCTTCGATGATGAGAAGAACCGCCTACAAAAGACTGTTTCTCACCTGCTATCGTCATACTACTCTTGTAGCGACCACGACAGAAAACTGAAGTTGCAACAAGAGATTTCTGATACCATCAATAAGCAGTTGGAGGCACAAGCATATAATCTTGAAATTCTTAGAGAACTGAGAACAATCAACCTGGCTGAGAATAATAATTTCTTCCTATGGCACACTTGGTTCAGCGATGTGTTCAACCGAGACGACAAAGAAGGGTTTGATATTGTAATTGGGAATCCACCGTATGTAAGTGCCGTAAATATGGCAAGGACAGATGAGGAAAAATTGTTGTATAAACAGACTTATCCAGAAGCAACAGGTGCTTATGATATGTACATCTTGTTTCTACTGTTAGGAGCAAAACTTTCATCGAATATATATTGCTGGATTATTCCTAACAAATTACTTGTAGCTGATTATGGCAAAAGGACATTGTTGAGATTAAAAGCAGACAATGGACTTGAAAAAGCGATTGATGTGTCAATATATGATGTATTCAAAAATGCAAGTGTATATCCGATAATAATATTGGGAAATAAGATTTCCCAAACACAATTCAATTGTTATTACCTTGATAATTATATTGATTTGGTCGATAATAGATTAAAAAAGAAAGAAACAATTGAAGAATCTAATAGAGCCCGATTAACCACATTAGGTTTGAAAGTGTGTAGCGGTGCAACAGGATTTGAAGCACAAAAAATTAAAGAATACGTCTGCGAGATAGAAAATGACCACACGATTCCCTTTACTGTGAGTGGTAATATTGATCGGTATGTTTTTAATAACACAAATGTCAGATATATGAAAGATAGATATAGTAAAGCTCATATTTATCTTGACTCAAATATCACAGAATCAAAGCAGGAAATGTGGAAAAATCCTAAGATCGTAATAGCAGGGATGACCAAACAAATAGAGGCGTGTTATGTAGAAACTCCTTTGGCAATTGGTGTGGGTGTGTATGCTATATATGATTTTGCAGGATATAATCCATTTTATATTCTAGGCATTCTAAACTCCAAGTGTACGACGGATTTTTTAATAGCAGAATTCTCAGACAAGCATTTAGCTGGAGGATATCTAGCCATCAATAAATCAACGATAGAACAATTTTTATTTCCTCAAAATGTGCCAATGGAAATTCAACAACAAATAGCAGATATTGCAAAAACCATACACCTTGCAAAGAAAGAGAATCCAAAAAGTGATACTACTACATTAGAAAGTCAAATTGATTCTATTGTTTCACGTCTGCATACTATACAATAAATAAGTCATCGGACAAAGCATCTAAATACAACAATAGCCTGCGGATGCAGGCTATTGTTGTATAGTTCGAGGAATTATTATTGAGGATTTTATATCTTGAGTGCATCTCCCAGCAGAAAATAGTTTGGGTTTTGATTTAAAATCAATAATTTGAGAATTGCCGAAAATAGAATCACATAGCCAATCCATAAAATCAGTAAGATTGTTCTTTTGCTTCTCGAGTTTGGTTATTATTTCATCAAAAGATGGAGTGTGAGGATATAGCCATTCTGTTGTAAAGGTTAGCAAATCATCTTGTTGGCATTCAACATATGTAACTTTATCATGTTTTAATATATCAGAGGCAACGAATCCTCCTTGATGTTTTATGTTATTAGCCCATTGCCTAATACCATAGTCTCGGTTAGATGCAAAATTTATGTATTTTTCGAACTCTGTAAAAAAGTCTTTAGCATTATGATCAATCTGCTTTAATTGTTCAATATCTTCAAAAAAGACTGTTTCTTGAAAAGTATTCCCTTTCCATTCATATTTTTTGCACTTATCTTTGAGTACTTTTTTATACTCTTCGCAAGAAGTTATTTTTTCAAAAAAGTCAAATGCGAAATATATTATCTGCAATGGATAATCATAGCAAGAATTAAATCCGATAATTGCTTCTTTTAGGAAATAGAATTTTTTGTAAATGTCTGTTTGTTTTTGAGCTTCTTCATATGAAAATTCTGCTGCATTATAAGAGTTGCTCATGTCGTAAAACTTATAGACAGCAATTGCTCGACCTAAATCGTTTGTACTTAGGTATTCCATTATATTAAAGATATTGCATCTGTCTTTAAAAGTATAAGGCATTGTTTTTTAAAATAAATTTATTAGATTATTGTGAACACTTATTTCTTGTATCTTATCTCTTTTGTGATAAGATTTATGGATAGCGGCTGAGAATGTAAGTCTATTATTGATATTTCTTTTTATCAAATAGACAAAGTAATCTTCTATAATCGCTTTCCTTACGCATCTCGGATGGAACGTTCTTCAAGAATTTCTCAACCTCATCTAATGATATTTGTCCTATACTTACTCCATACATTATCGCACGATGTTTATATGACTCTGCTATTGTATCATCTTTATTAATATCTAAGATTGATGTGTGAGAATGTTTCCTTTCATTACATTTGTTGCGAATAAAATTCGCAAGATTTTTTGTTTGAATTGATTTTAGATGATCTACATTGTCTATTTGTTGACAAATTTTAGAAAATCCATAGATGGGGAAATATTGAGCATCACTGATAGATTGCTTGTTTACTAATGAAATTAAAGAAGAATTAGCCTCCTCTATTATAGTGAAATAATTCTGAATCATCTCTGGTATTGTTAAATACTGATATTTTAAGGTCCTATCAGAACCAATAGCCAAAATTCGGTCACTATTCTTTAACTCATCTATATTCTCAGTAATCATAACCTTAATTGAACCGCCAGCATATATTTCCTTCACAACAGATTGGACTTTACGTACATCCATTGCAGATATTGGTAGATTTATATTTGCTAAATGTTTGTATAGCTCACAGTAATCATCTGTTTTTAATTTATTTATCCGAATATTGCTATTCTTTACAACAATGTCATGGTCTGTTATTTCGTGATTAGTAGAACCGCAATCGTATTCAACAAGTAGAAAATTTTGACGGATTTTTTCAGCTTCAGGAGTATTTAATGGAATATACGAAAAGATTGTTTTTAATACTTGTTGGATATTCTCATCTCCTATCCCATAGCCTAAAAATATAATTGGATTATGAATAAAAATTGATAACATTTGAGCCCGAATCAGTTCATACTGCTCATTAAATTTCTTATAATCATCAGTCGTTATGATTATTTTTGAAATGTCTGTTACACATCCATGAATCTTATAGATAGATCCATACGGATTGCTTAGTAAAATATCATTACCAACCAAAGGGTTAAACTCAAAGACTTTCTCAATGAATTGGTCATAGTTTGTTGTTATAATGGAGCCAATATTTTTTCGAGCTCGTTTGAGTTCATTTAGTTCTTCTTCTAATCCTTCTTTAAGAGTTAGATCTCCTACAAGTTTTGCTATATATATTTTGAAACGACTTAATGTAACGCCATTTCTCATACTTTCATAGAAGGTGTCATTAATTTCTTTAAAGATTCCATTCCTATCTCTCTCTAAAGCAGAGTTAAATTCTGTTTCTATTTCCGTCGCTACTTGCTCAAACGGACAGTATCCGTTGGGTTGAGTACATCTTGCTTTTATATCTAAATATTTTTCATCACTACCCCATAAATCCTCACAAACTTTGCTGAGCAAAGCATTCCATGTATAAGTGTTTTTAAGATATCTAAATGAAAATCCAGACCCGATAAACAAAACCGGATGATTGTTAAAGTTAGCTATAAAATCTCTAATATGCATAATCCAAAAGTTTTTACGTTTCTTCTATTGCTTCAAGCATCCTATCGGAACAATGTAAATTCAATCTTTAGGAGGGTGATAGCATTTTATCAAATTTTTGCCTACAAGTTTGATTTTTATATTTTCGGTAATTTGGTGCAGATCTGTTCGGTGGTTTGACTCTTTACATAACTCTCACTCGTTCTTGCAACTCTTTCATTTTCTGTATAAGTGCATCAAACTCTAATGATTCACCGTAAATGAAGAAACGTCGCATATCGGAATAATCATTTTGCCACGCCTCCATAAGCGATTCAGGTATTGTAAAGTTAATTGTTGATGGGGCATGTAAATCATAATTTACATACTTCAAAGCATAATAAATTTTACGATGCTCAACAATGGCGTCATAAAGATTTCGATTCGATAAAGCTTCTACACCATATTTGGTATCCATCAGTTTTTCCAAATCATACAGATGTCGTGACATTCGTACGCTTCTTGGTTTTTCTTTTTGGAATTCTTCTGCCAAAAGAAATAACTTCTCAAGGAACGTGCGAGTAGGAACTACTGTTCTGACAAGACTTTCTGCATCAGTATCTTCTCCATCAAAACTTTCACCTATTAGAGAGCGAATTGGTCGTAATTCCGTTGGTTCATCCATTGAAAGACAACTAACCTCAATCTTTACACGTGGAGGAATATAATTTATCGTATCCTCAAGAATTGACGGGTAGTGTAACAGAATTACCGTAGGATCTTTATCAGAATCTATCGGTCGCCATTCTCCATCTTTATCTTGTACTTGAGATACATTCTCTATAGTGTAACCTGAAACTCCTATTTCTTTTAAGTTGGCATCTAATTGAGTAGAAAGAGTCTCATGGATATATGCTCGTGACATTTTGCGTAATTTTTCACGCTGACTTTTTCCTGTCTTCTCAATACCAAAGAATGAATGGCTGATTGCTAGGTCAATGTCTTCAGAAAAACGTTCTATGATATTAAAACCTTTTGATAACGATGTTCCGCCTTTGAATATTAAAGAATCACGACAATCTGTTTGGAATAAAGCCTTGAGTGTAACTGTTACCCACCAATCCTTTTCTATAGCTACTTGATTAACACCTGGATGTCCAACCTCCGTTTGCTGTAACATAGCTAAACGGTCCACTATCTCATTATTTAACCACAGTTTTCCCATAATCTAAATCTATTTTAAGCGGTTAGCATTGGTTTAATTATTCGTTTCATCCACGCAGGCATCATATCTACATCTTTAACAAGGGTTTCCTTATCAGTTTCTTTTAACACCAATTGTCGGATGACATTCAATTCACCATCTCCTACATTCTCTTTTTTCAGAGCTTTAAGAGCCTGAACAAGTAAAGAGATAAGACGAGTTCCATAGCAGAAATTTTTTGGTACACCTCGTTTTAATACTACTTTCCTATTGGATAAGTTTACAGTTCGCTCGCTTCCTGTAGTAAGGTATGTGTAATTCATCGGTACTTGAGTCGATAAGCCTAATGCATTTAGAGCTGTCATACCTGATGGCAATACCTCTGCGTTATCTCTAGTTGCAATCGCCTGTACCACCTTATCAACTGAAGGAAGCACAACACCGAATCGACTATTTCTTGGTTTGGCATATATCCCATGTGCAATTTTAACAAGCATGCCTTCATTTGTCAACTCAGACAAAATGCTTCCCACAAATTCTGTGTGGTACTCAGGGAAATCAGACCGAAACAGAATGCAATCCTCTGGCATCGCTTCTATGCGTTGCCTAAGAGTAATACCATCTATTGAATATTCATTAGTCATATAACCTTTGAAATTTTGATGATTTTTCAAATGCAAAGATACGAAAAAGGATTCAAATAAATGATGAATTACCTATAAATTTATTGGGTTGACTCATATAATATCGCTTTGTACAATGTGTAATATGAATACAAATAACCTTAAACAATAAGATTGTTGGGGTTTACATTAGTATTTAGTTGTAATATAAATGGGAATTATCCCCTAATAATATCAAGAAGTCTATTCCACTCTCTTTTCGCTGGCAAATTCTCTCCAACACCTTTTCTCTTATCCTGCTTGCCTCATAGGTCTTCAACCGAAATGCCAGTACAATGACCATTTCGAGATTATAGAATGTTACCCAACTTTTAGGCGTAGCCAAATCGCATCGTTGGGTGCTTACAGGGCAAAGCATTTCACTCTTATATATCGCTCTTATAGCGGCTCGGAGTGTCGGGGCTATCACCCCGAACAACTCCACCAACTCCATTTCAGACATCCAAACATTACCTCTTGGGATATTTACATTGCCATTCTCGCTGATTGTTATAATTGCTCGTTCCATAGTTACATTGCTATTGAGATTTCACCAAAAGATTGATTAAGCCTATTGCCGAACATCGTCAAATCCTTGTCGATTTTCTCGGTGGTAATCTTGGCATACTTTTGTGTTGTAGTAATGTTCGTATGCCCCAATACTCGGCTGACACTCTCAATGGGAACACCCTTGCTCAGAGCCAATGTCGCGAACCCATGTCTCGTGCAATGAAATGAAATATCTTTTGAAATACCACACTCTTTTATCATCTTTTTCAGTGGTTTACAGATGTTCCAATAGTTCAGATTAGGGAACACGAGTTTGTCCTCTTGAAACCTCTCGTAACGCTTGATTATCTGCAATGGAATATCCAGTAACTTCACTTGGAAATTGACCTTTGTTTTGTGTCTCTTGGATAGGATCCACTTCTCTCCGTTAATCTCTACAATATCATCGGTGGTAAGTTCCTTAATATCCACGAATGACAAGGCGGTAAAACTTGCAAACACGAACAAGTCTCGGATATAAGCCAACTTCTTATCTGCAAACTCGTGTGTCATTACAGCCTTGATTTCTTCTTCTGTAAGATATTGTCGCTCCTTGATATTCTGATTAACCCGATACTGAGCAAACGGATTTCTCGGTGTCAGTCCGTTATAATGAGCCTTTGACACTATTGTTTTCAGCCACATACAATGCGACCATACACTGCCATTATGCAAACCTGCATCGGTAGAGAGATAGATTTCATACTCCTTTATGAAGTCAGGAGTAAGTTCAAGCATAGAAATATCACTACGCTTGTAGCATTTCTTGATGAATGCTGCCAAATGGTTTCGTGACCTTACACGCACCTTGTAGGAACTTGCTGCACGGTCTATAGCGATACGCTTTTTGAAACTCTCGTTATCTTTATCAAATGCACCGAGCAGTGTCTCATACTCAGTCCCGATACCTTGATAGGCATTACGTACCATTTCAGCAGTAACATAGGCTTCTCTATCCGAGATATGTTGATAATACTTGATGATTTGAGCCTTGATGTTATCCAAAGCCAAATTGATGTCTCGTGCCTCTTTGCTCTTGCCTTTGGCTCGATTGCCTTTGGCATCCCACATTGTTTTTGCGATGGTCAGTTTGCAACTGAATTGTGCCACCGAACCATTGATTGTAACTCGCCCCATAATGGGGACAATACCGTTTTTCTCTTTGCTTCCGTTCACATAGAACAGTACCTTAAATGTACTTCGCATAATCTAATCTTTTTTGGGTTACAAAATTAGTTATCAGCGAGTTGTACATTGTTATGCAGAATATGGCAGAGAGTAGAAATAAACTCCAACGACCTATAAACTTACCTCGTTATCGGGTAATGAATAAGAAACCGTTCGCCCTCATTACCTTTCATCTCCTTGCACTTTTGCATTGGAGAGGCTTTCATCATAAGTCCTCATAAGTCATTGAACACCAGTGCCGCCATCATTATTTCCCCTCATTCGTTTGTTTTTTCCAGAGATATATGCTATATTTGTAGGTATCTAAACATGAAACACATATATTTTGTCTGAAACAGCTATCGACGATTCCCGTATCGAACAATATAAATAAGGAAAAACTATGAAAAAATATTTCCTGATAATATGTATTGCATTCATACCCGTTTCTATTCAAGCCCAATGGAGTTTGGGTGGAAAAGCCGGAATCAACTGGTCGACAATCAATTATCCATGGAGTAAATTGGGAAACCACGCAGACTATTTATCCGGTTTTCAAGGTGGAATTATCGCAACTTACCAATTCAACAACTACTTCGATATGCAAGCCGAACTATTCTACTCTGCCAGAGGATATACGGACGATGAATTTTACCTTACCGATGAAAGCGGAGCTGTCATCAGCAATACCTACACATGTAGAACCCACTATCTAGATATTCCTGTATTGGTAAAGTTCTTTCCCTGTAACGGACTAAACGTGCAATTCGGTCCTCAATTAGGTATAGGACTTTCCCTCTCGGACAAATGGAAAGGAATAAATAACGACGACTACTCCATATACCGGGATTCGGCTGTCGATTTCAGCCTTGCTTTCGGATTAGGTTACGAATTTAACTTCGGAGTATTCGTAGACGCCCGTTATACATTGGGTCTTACCAAAACCATCAGAGAAGTCGTTAAAGGGTTTCAAGGGCGTAATATAAGCCTCGCTATCGGTTATCGCGTCTACCTTTAATAGACAAAAGGTGTTCGCCACACAGGACAAACACCTTTATCATCGATCGAATAATTTCCGAAACCTCACTTGGAAGGAGTACAGCACTCTTCCGTTTCCTCTGGGCAAGTAGTCTTTTCTGGACAAGTACTTTTTCCGCCCTCTTTTTTCTCGGTCACAGGGACTGCCGAATACTTGATTTTGGCAAACCCTTTAATAAGAGCTTCGACAGTCGTCTTATCGGCATCGTATTTCACGGTAACCGTTTTATCGCCGAGGTCGGTCACAATTTCCTTCACCCCTTTCTCAAAGCGGAGATTGTTCTTGATCTTCGTCTCGCAATTATTGCAATGCATTTCGGGAGTTGTCTTGAAAACTACTGTTTTAATATCTTTCCCGAAAGCCGTCGTCGCACAAAACAACGCGGTTACTAACCATAAAATTTTTACCTGTTTCATTTTTCACATACATTTTTATAATTCATATACTTAAATCTATAATCTCTCCCAGTTAAACCGAACCCCTACATAATAAACAGCCCCATGCATAGGTCCCCAAGTAAGGGTGGAATCAAAATTACTTCCCCACGGATTAGAAGCATCTATAATCGGATTTTTTTGTTTAAACCCGGTAAGATTTTCACCGCCGACATATATCGACCAATGCCTGAAATAACGAGTCACTTGAACATTCAACTGTTCATACGCCTTATACCTGTTATTCCACGCAGGAATCCCCTGTTCCAACATGTAGGATTGCGGTAGTCTGCCTCCCCCGTTCAACTGCAAAGTTACATCGAATTGCCAAATGCCCAAAGGAGTTTGATACGAGGCAGTCAGCAATCCTTTATATCGACCGACGAACGGACGTTCCCTCAACACACCTCCATAAGTAGTCTTGACATCGGTCAAACGATAAGCAGCCGTCAAAGTAAAACCTTTGAAAAACGGATAACTCGCTTCCGCCTGAAACGTATGAGAATAAGACTTCCCCTTTAATTGGGTAAAATGTACCTCATGAGGGTCACTATCCATATCCACGACCATTTGACGAAGGAAATCGGTATAATAATACTCCAAATTCAAGTTTAGAGTCTTATGGAACAGCGGAATGTAAAGAGCCGCGCTGACACCATAATTCCAAGCCTCTTCCATATCCAAATCGGGATCTATCACGACTCGTCTGCTACTGGCCAGCAAATAATTATTCTCGGCTAAGGCATGAGTGGCCCGGTATCCTTTCCCGGCAGAAGCCCTAAGATTGAAAATCTCGTTAGGAGCCCATTTGACATGGGCACGTGGTGTTACGAAAGTCCCGTATACACTGCTGTAATCTGCACGTAATCCGGCCATAATCATGAGTTTGTCATTCCAGTTATAAGTATATTGCACATACGCCCCCGGCACGACCTCTTTATCCCTTGCACCCAAAGTATCACCCGTATGTGACAATTTATAACTCTGGTCATAATCGTCATAATTAAGACTTAAACCGGTTGAAAGACTATTCCGTTTATCGAACTCTGTTTCGAACATCAGCGACGCATACCCGTTCCATTGGTCCACATCATATAATTTATACCCGTAACCGGCATCTTGACGATGTAAAGAACCCGATAAAATCAAAGCGACATTGGTATTTTTCTCCTTATCGAAAATATAGACATTTTTGGTAAAAGCCTCATATCGTTCCGTTCGAATATCTATATCGTACCGAGGCATTCCGTCCGTCGCTCGATAAGAACGCATTTGTCCTCCCGTACGATCTTCCATGAGAGCCTTTATCCCGGCTTGAAACACATAACGGTCTCCCATATAAGCCCATCTGTTTTGAAAATTATATTGTTCTACCCGGGGAAAATCCATAAAACCGTCGTCGTTGGAATCGTGCGCCATGAGATTGTTTTCATAATGAGCCAATAACGCCGTGCTCACCCTCTGATTCAAATGAATATTGCCATCGAAATTAGCCTCTATCTTAGCTAACGAATTGGCAAACAAATTGGCCGAAACCGACTCGGTTGTCTGTGGCTTTTTAAATTCCACATTGATTTGTCCGGTAATCGATTCATAGCCGTTTTTAACCGACGAAGCACCCTTCGAGACTTGAATACTCTGCATCCACGGACCGGGAATGTAGCCCAATGCATAAGGAGAAGCAACACCCCTATAATTAGGAATATTCTCTGCAAGCATTTGTACATAAGTCCCCGAAAGCCCCAACAACTTAATCTGCTTAGCACCGGTCGCCGCATCAGAATAACTGACATCGACCGAAGGATTCGTTGTAAAACTCTCTCCCAGATTACAACAAGCGGCCCGAGAAAGCTCGGCCGTGGAAATCATGTCCTGATTCAATATCCCAGCCCGTATCTTCATAGTGCCCATACGTCGAGCCGAAACTTGAACCTCGTCCATCACCGCACCGTCCTGTAAAACAATCTCCCAAACGGTATCGACCCTGTCAATATGTATCGTATCACTGCGATATCCTACAAAACGGACAACCAGCTTATCGCTCGTCCCCGTTTCAGGTAAGCTGAATTTACCCGACTCCCCTGTCGTAGTTCCTGTCGTAGTTCCCAACCAGAAGACATTCGCCCCGATAATCGGTTCTCCGGCTATATCTTTTACAATCCCTCGTACTTGGGAAAAAGCCGAAGACAAACTACCTAATAAAAAAAGTGGAAATATTAAATATCTTATCATCTTTTTAATCCGATTATATAATAAAACAGTCCTATATCACATAAGACAAAAATTTCACGAAAGGGCACATTCCCTTCCCTCCAATTACATATATCGGATTTTAAATCAAAAGTATAGCGATTTGTTTTAGATAATCCCGCGGTGGCGGCATATAGGAAGTAGTTATATACTTTACAACAGAAGTGACAGGAGCGAATATGACCGACCAAAACGAATAGGTCAAATCGATTGTCCCCTGTATCCCCCAATCTGTCCCGGTAGGAATGTCTACGATCGGTAAATTCAGTTTTTCTACTTTCACATGTTTACAAAAAGGAGAATGTCCTTTCGTAGCGTGCTTGTCTGCTATACCGCCGGTTTTACAACAATCATTACGATTCTCCGAAGAATAACGATCGGAAAGGAGATCTACTTCTTGCGTACCGGAATTTTGCAAACAAAAACAATGTGTCTGGCAACAGCGGACAATAGAAATTCCTCCACTGGTGAGGAGAACCACCACTGCAAGAAATATCGATACTATTGCATAACCGAACCTTTTCATACCTTTTTCAGCAAGCAAAAATAAGCACAAAAAATCAAGAGAAGAAAAAAAATAACTCTTTTTATCAATCGAGCATCAAACTCATATATGGACGTACAGAAGGGAAATCCAGCAATGACGATAGTTTCGAACCGCCGAATATGATTTCTGCCAACTCCATTATATCAATATCAAAATCACACGGACTCGTCACGCCCTCGTAACACTCACCTTCCTCCACAAGAAAAACACCGTCATTAACCGGCAATAAAGGATCATGCACTCTAAATACTTGTCTCAACGAACGATTATTTTTTGCGACCGCTTCGAGTACCCTCCGAGCGTCCACAATGCGAATCATTCCCATAAGAACCGCCGACCCATTCTCCGACGTCGGCTCCGTAAAGACCCGAAGAGAATATCCGGGAAACACCGACTGAACCTCATGCAGCATAGCCTCTTTTGCCTCGGTATTTATCGCCAACAACTCCTTCACAAAAACCGCATCATCTCCGGGAACGACAAATGCCAATACCGAAAGCCGATTCTGCGAATCGGCTAATGCGACCACATCTCCGCCGTCCAAATAAATATCGCCGCAAATCACATTGAAATCCTCCCGTCCATGTTGTATGCAACACGAACGTCGCCCCATTTGCTCGTCGAAAAACCGATAAAGCTCGTCCATCGACACAGTTATCCGATGATATCCGTCTCCATAAAATCGATGCGCCGATGAAAAATTGAGTTCCTGACGGAAAAATACAGAAGCATAACCCTTCGAAGCATAATAATCATAAAGCCACGATTCAGCCGGAATCAATGCCGAAAGCGGAATATTACGAGACCTCATAATCTCGAACGACTCTTTCAATAAACGTCCCATCAATCCCCTATTACGATACTCCGGTCTCGTGGCAGCTCCTGAAATATAACTTACATTGAGCGAAGTCTCGCCGAAACTCATGCGATAAGGTAACATCTGCAACGCGGTAGTCACCTCTCCCCACTTTTCAAAACAGACGGTATTCTCGTCCCGGTATAAATTGTCGAACAGGAGATTCACAAAACGTTCGTCATCATGGAAACAAAGTTGCCACAACTCTTTTACTTTCGTTTTTTTCTCCAAAGTATCCATTCCAATCTATCTTAATAATAGGAAACAATCAAATATGACATACAGTTTCCGAATTGAAAGGAGCAAACAACGTATTTACTATTTCAAATTATCATTGTCACTATAACAGAAGAAGTCAAAATGTTTCCATCTTTGTAGATAAATTTGAATATTATTTTCTGCTATATCCCTCATAATAATAAGACTGTTCAATTCCTTTGAAGATAACGGTTCGATCATCTACCTTATCAGTCAAAGCAGGTTGTAACAATACTCGTAATTCTAAATCGTTAATAGGGCTGCGTTCCATAGCTTGGAGATAAAGGTCTTTATCTATCGTTTGCCAATCAACGACTTTACCAAGATTCTTTTTTAGAATCAAATCCAGCCAGATGCGAGTAGCACGCCCGTTACCTTCCATGAACGGATGGGCAATATTCATTTCTACATATTTAGCTATAATTTCCTCAAAAGTACTTTCTGGCATCTTTTCTATTACAGGAAGAATAACTTCTAAGTACAGACTATTCGCAAAACGAAACCCACCTTTTGCAATATTCAAATTCCGTATCTTACCAGCAAAATCGTACAATCCTTCAAAAAGAGACCTATGGATTTGACACAGACCTTTTATTGTTCCCACCTCTATTTTGTCGATATCTCCGGATTCAAATAGAAATTGCGCTTTTTGCAAGCTCTGTTCATCTATACTTTGAGCCTTACTACATTCCATAAATATGAATTTAGAAGTTAGTTATTCAATATTTCCACAAGAAAAAGTCAAATACTACAAAAGAACCTCACTCGTTCTAATAATAGTCAAAACTTAGAAACTGTTTTAAATTTATTCCGAGACAGATTGAGACCTATGTTGAAGCAGATTGGAGTCCGAGATATGCAGTCAATAGCGGGCTATTGACAAAAATCAAGGGATTCAAGATGCCTGACAGGGGTTCAATATGGCCGGAACATACCTGATTGCAATGATAATATTATTTCTCAATAAATTTAAAACAACTTCTTATAATTAACCCCTTACAACTATTGTTCCACACCACCCGATTGTTTCCCGGACGACTTGGAACGACCATGATGCCTTTCGGGTTTTCTTGAAATTTCGGTACTCTGTGAACCTCGATTGTTCTTTTTAGGCTTCCTCTTACCTCCCTTTCCGTAATTTTTAGCACCGGTTCTGCCTCTCTTACCGCCTCGATTTCGTTGACCTCCCCGACCTTGTTTGGGAGAATAAACCGGAGCATCGCCCAACCCCTCGGGCAATTCCCGTTTAGGAATATCATACCCCAAAAACAATTCGATTCGATGGAATTTGCCTTGTTCTTTTTCCGACACGAATGTAATAGCTGTACCGTCGGCATTAGCTCGGGCCGTGCGACCGATGCGATGAATGTAATCCTCCGGATCATGCGGTACGTCATAATTAATGACCAATCCTATTTGATCGATATCGATACCTCTGGAAATAACATCGGTTGCCACCAAAATATCGATTTTATTATTTTTAAAATCAAGCATGACCGATTCGCGCTCCAATTGCTCCAAGTCTGAGTGCATCGCCTCTACCCTATATTTTTTTCGTTTCAAGGAAAACGCCAACTCCTTTACTTTCTGTTTCGAAGAAGAGAAAACGATCGTTTTCGTTCCAGTCGGTTCCTTGAAAAGCCAATCGACGATTCCCATCTTCTGACTCTCATAACAGACATAAGCCGACTGGTCTATGGCCTCGTTCGGTTTCGAAATAGCCACATTGACTTCTACCGGTTCGTTCATGATATTCTTGGCTAACTGCCGAATCTTGGGAGGCATAGTCGCCGAAAACATGACCGTTTGACGATTCTCGGGCAATTTTTTACCTATTTTCATAATATCGTCATAAAAACCCATGTCGAGCATCCGGTCGGCCTCATCGAGAATAAAACACTCCACTCCCGAAAAATCGATATTCGAGATATTCAAATGAGAGATAAGCCGTCCCGGTGTGGCGATAATAATGTCCGCACCCATCGTTAACCCCCGCTTTTGCTGGTCCCATGAAGCGCCATCTCCCCCACCCGAAACCACAACAGTAGAAATAGGAAGAAAATAGGAAAATCCCTCGAACTGCATGTCGATCTGTTGCGCCAACTCCCTCGTAGGAGCGACAATCACAGCACGCACTCTATCTCCGTCGCCCTGCTTTTCTGTAAGCAGATTCAGTAATGGCAGTATATAGGCGGCCGTCTTTCCCGTACCGGTTTGAGCACAAGCTATTAAATCTCTTTTTTGCAATATCACAGGAATGGTTTGTTCCTGAACAGGAGTCGCCTCCTTAAAATTCATGGCATCCAGCCCTCGCATAACATCTTCGGACAATCCGAACTCTTCAAACGTCATATTTTCTATTCTTGTTTTTCTTTTTTACTTAACGAATAGCCGAAGAATAAAAATCGGTTAGATTTCATGCCCCACTATTCTCATCAATCATATGCAATGGTAATACAGGCCAGAGGTATAAACAAAAGTCTATTGGGTCCATACCACGGCGATGCTTATCCTCGCAAGTGCAAAGTTACAAAAAAAGGCGATATACCACTGCATATCGCCCTCTATTCCATGCCGATTCCCACACTTTACTGATGCTGCGGACGGAGTAAATCGTTAACTGTCTTGACCGGATTGAACGTCTCTGCGGGAACCTCCACGAAAACAGTACTCCAATCGCTCATGGCCCCGTTCCAAAGTCCCGGTAATTCAAGAGCTTTCAGCTCTCTGCCATTCTTCGATTTAAGCGAAATAAAACCGGTATTTTTATCTACGTATTTCGGCAAATCATATTTCTCGCCCTTATTATCCCTCACGGCACAAACCAAATCTACCGGATTAAAATGAGTACCCGACTCGAACTGCTCCTTAGCATCTGGATTCGACATATCTATTTGGGAACTCTCCAAAATCTGCAAAGATGTGGTTCCGTCCTGATTATAAGCAATAAAGGGTCCCCCGCCGGGTTCGCCGGAATTGCGAACCATTCCGCATACACGAATCGGGCGATTCAACTTCCGCAACAAATACAAAGCCAGCTCCGCATCCTCCAAATGTTTGGTTTCCTCATTTCTGACGAAAAGCTTTTTATGCAAAAACTGTATCATTTCCCGTAAATCGTCGATCGTGTATTTCCCGCTTTTCAACATGGTAATATAACGGTTTATCTCTGTTTGTAACGATACCAGCACCCCTCCGATGATTTTCTTAAACCGCACGGTCGGCTCTTTCAGTCTGTCGGGCACTACATTATCTATATTTTTTACGAATATGATTTCGGCATCTATGTCGTTCAGATTCTCGATTAAAGCCCCATGTCCCCCCGGACGGAACAACGGCCTACCATTCTCTCGGAACGGCTCGTTATTCGCATCGACCGCAATAGTATCGGTAGAAGGCTTTTGCTCGGAAAAACTAATATGATAACGTACGCCATAGCGTCGCTCATAATCTGCTTTTTTCTTGGCTACTAATGCTTTAAAATCGGCAAGGTGCTCATGAGATACCGTAAAATGAATATTGACCTCCCCGTCGGAACTGGCGGCATAAAGAGCTCCCTCCGTCAAATGTTCCTCCATAGCCGTACGGTTATTCGTCGCATAACGATGAAATTTCAATAACCCTTTCGGCAAAGAACCATAATTCAAGCCCTTCGCTTCGAGCAGATTGGACACCACCGCTTTGTAATTGCCCGATTCTATCAAATCGGTTATGCTCTTTCCTTCATTCTTCAAACAGGCTTCGTCAAGATCGGAGTAAAAAGCAAAATGTTCGATCGAATTGAAAAATTTCTTTTCGAAATCAGTTTGTGGTTCACTGTAATCGGCAGAAAGGAATGCGAACAAATCTTTGAACATACGACTCGCAGCTCCCGATGCCGGAACAAACTTCACGACCTTATGATTATCTTTCAAGTAACCTTCCCACAAATCGAGATAATATTGCGTTTGCTGTTCATCAAGCGATAAGATACCGTTCCCGACAGAAGCAGAAGATAATATCCTTAAAAAAGGAAATCCGCTTTTAAACGAGGCCAACTGCTCCTCAACCGTATGTACGTCAATACCTTTTTCGGCAAACAAATCTAAATCTTCCGGTGTAAACATAGCTTGTAATGAATAATGAATTTTAATTCCGTTCCCAAAACTACAAAAAGCTCTAAAAAAAAGCACATTTTTACCCACAAAAATATATATTTGAGACAGAATTTTTGAAAACAGTCGCACCTTATGCCCGAAAAAAGCTATTTTACACTCGACGAAAAAGAAAATGTCCTATCGGTCTATCGGCAACTGTTACGCAATAGTCGCCCGGTTTTAAGAATCGAAGACTTCAACCGCATGCGTCGCCTCATTTCCGAAGCCGTCGAAACAGGGCACTATCAGCGAAACAAACAAGGAATAAATCCTGTTGTCCGTAATCTGAATACTGCGCTCATCTTATGCGACAGGGTGGGATTAGAACGCAGTATGCTTATTTCGGTTCTACTTTTCAACTTGGTCGTCAGCGAATTCCTCACTATCGAAACCGTAAAAAAAGAATTCGGGGACGACATAGCCCAGCTCATTCGGGGTCTCATTAAATCGAACAGCTTGTATGCCAAACAGGCTGCCGTCGAAAGTGAGAATTTCCGCAAACTGTTACTATCGTTCGCCGAAGATATACGAGTTATCATCATCATGATCGCCGACCGGCTTTGCGTCATGAAAATGATAAACCACCACCCCAACGAAAAATACCGTTATGACATCGCCTGTGAAGCCTCCTATCTTTATGCTCCGCTGGCGCACCGATTGGGACTATACTCCATAAAATCGGAACTGGAAGACCTCTCCCTGAAATACACCAATCGGGAAATCTACGACCAGATAGCCCACAAGCTCAACGAAACCAAGAGGAACAGGGATAAATACATCATGGAATTTATCCAACCGGTAAAACAAAAACTCGAAGCCGAAGGTCTACATTTCGAAATCAAGGGCCGCACGAAATCCATCTTTTCCATCTGGAATAAGATGAAGAAACAAAAAGCCGATTTGGAAGACATTTACGACCTGTTTGCTATTCGTGTCATACTGGAAACTCCCCTCGAACAGGAAAAGGCAGACTGTTGGAAGGTATATTCGATCGTCACCGATATGTACCAGCCCAACCCCAAGCGAATGAAGGACTGGCTGTCCATTCCCAAATCGAACGGATACGAATCGTTACACATCACTGTGCTGGGACCGAAACAACGCTGGGTAGAGGTACAAATACGTACCCGGCGAATGGACGAAATAGCCGAACGAGGACTTGCCGCCCACTGGAAATACAAAGGAATTAAAAGCGAGAACGGGCTGGACGATTGGATGAACAATGTGCGCGAAGTACTCGAAGCGGCCGGAAACGGTGGAGCTTTGGAACTCATGCGCGATTTCAAAATGGATCTCTACGACAAAGAGGTATTCGTATTCACTCCGAAAGGAGACCTATACAAATTGCCTTTGGGAGCCACGTTACTGGACTTCGCATTCCTCATTCACACCGGGTTAGGCTGCAAATGTGTCGGCGGCAAGGTAAACGGAAAGATCGAAACCATAAAATACAAACTGAAAAGCGGCGATACGATCGAAGTACTCACCTCTCCCAACCAGACCCCGAAGCAAGACTGGCTCAACATAGCCGCGACATCGAAAGGGCGGGTAAAGATAAAGCAAGCCCTGAACGAACAGCAGAATAAAGCGGCGGAATATGGGAAAGAGCTTTTGCAAAGACGATTCAAAAACCGCAAAATAGAGATGGAAGACGGTGTAATGATGCGCCTTATAAAAAAAATGGGCTATAAAACCGTCACCGATTTTTACAACGAATTGGCCGATGAACATATCGACGTCAATCGCGTAATCGACCTTTATCTCGAAATCGATAAAAAAGAAAACGAAGAACAATACGAAACTCGTACGGCAGAAGAATTTACTTTACAAAAAGAACCCGACGAATCGAAAGAAGACGAGCTCGTCATAGGCGGCGATGTCAAAGGTATCGACTATAAATTGGCCAAATGCTGCAACCCCATTTACGGCGACGAAATCTTTGGATTCGTCTCCACGGAAGGAACTATCAAGATACACCGTAAAGATTGTCCGAACGCGCGGCACATATACAGTCGTTACCGTTACAGAGTAGTCAATGCCCGCTGGTCGGGCAAAATGGGGTCCAAATACGTCACCGTCCTGCGAGTTATCGGAAACGACGATATCGGTATCGTAACGAACATTACATCGATTATTTCAAAAGAGAAAAACATATATATGAGAGGCATCTCGATCGACTCGAACGACGGCCTTTTTCAAGGGCATATCACCGTCACGGTCGATGACATCTCCTCCCTCAACAGTCTGATGAAAAAGCTCAAAACCGTTAAGGGGGTCAAAGATGTACAGAGAGGGTCTATTAGATAGAATTAAACATCAAATACAATACACCGATCAATTATGGCTAAATATCTTTACTTTTGGATATGCTCCTGTGCGATAGTATTATTCTCCTGTGGAGATAATAGTAATGAAGCTAACGCTCAATATGAAAAAGCTCGGAAGTTATTCGAAAACGGTCAATACGCCAATGCTAAAAACGCTATCGACAGTATCGAATTATTATACCCCAAAGCCTTCAAACAGATAAAAGCGGGTATGTTGCTCATGTGCCGCGTAAAACAAAAAGAAAGCGAGCAAAACCTGCTTTATATAGACAGTGTACTCAAAGTGAGACAAACCGAACTCGAAGCAACCAAGAAAAACTTCCGGTTCGAAAAAGATGCCAAATACCAAACGGAAGGGAATTATATATATAAGAAACTTCCCAAACAAGCTGCGATAAATCGTAGCCAATTGAAAGTTTTGGTCACAGAAAACGGACAAATGCAGTTGGCAAGCGTATATTACGGAAGCACACCGATAAAACACAGTTCCATACGGGCGACGCTCCCGGACAAAAGTAAAGCCGAAACTCTCGTTATCGGGTACGACGGAGCCAATAATTACCGGTTCACCAACGACGGCAAATATACCGAAATCGTGACATACAAAGACGGTCAATGTTCTGCTGTCGCAGCTCTCATAGCGAATAATACGAGTAAAAAAATAACCCTCACTTACTTGGGTGGAAACCGATACACTCTATCGCTCGACCCCGTCACTCGCGAAGCCGTTAAAGCGACCCGTGAGCTCGCCAACCTCATGAAAAATGTCGATGACCTCAAACGAGAATATCAACTGAACGTACGCACACTCGAACTCGCAGACAAACAAGTCTTACAGTTGGAAAAACAGCAATCCGAACAGAATGCCGAATAACAACGTCTTTAACCGGTGACCTGTGAAATGAGAACGATATTAGAAACCCGGAGATTAATTCTCAGAGAGTTATGCCCGAACGACTTTCATGAAGTTTGTAAACTCTTACAAGACAACGAGGTGATGTACGCCTACGAAGGCGCATTCAACGGCACAGAAGTCCGGGAATGGTTAGACCGACAAATAAAGAGATATGCCGAAGACAAAGTCGGTTTATGGGGAGCCGTTCTTAAAAAAAACGGAGAACTCATCGGACAATGTGGCATCACTATGCAACCATACAGAGAACAAACCGTTCCCGAAATAGGCTATCTCATTCGCAAAAATTTCTGGCACAAAGGGTATGCTACCGAAGCCGCACGATCATGTGCCGACTATGCCTCCCACATTTTGGGTATAAAACGCATTTACTCCATTATCCGCGACAATAACCTTCCTTCGCAAGGAGTCGCAAAACGAATCGGTATGACGCCCGGCGATACCATCGTAAAACACTACCGAGGCATCGATATGCCCCACATCGTATTTTCGATGCCCCTCGGAGAATAAACGAACTTTGGGGGTATCACTCGTTCAATCCGTTGCTCCGAAGCCAACGAAACATCTCGGAATAAGCAGCTTGACGAGCCGAAAGTTTCGAAAGTACGAGATCGTGCATTCCTTCCTGAACCTCAAACTCTGTGACTTTTGGTCCCAACATGCGACCATAGCGGGCAATATCTTTTACATCGAGTACAGCATCTCCCGATTGATGTTGAGGCGTCCATTTATTCCCGTCTACCGATTGACTCGAATACATCAACAAAACGGGACAGGGAATATGCAACCCTTTATGAATTTGATTGTGACCGCGATGTATCGCCCGTATCCATGCCGAAGAAACAGGCGGAGATACCTTAAATTTCAAATCGGTATCATAATCCCATTCCCCATGATGATCTTTTAGCAAACTCTCGGCATAAGCGGTAGAGTTTCCCTGACTTATCTTCGTTCCTTTAAACCAACGCCCCCAAGCCGACACGATAGGAACCAGAATCTTCTCATAGAACCAATTCATATTCATGTCGAGAAACGGGCTGTTCAAAATGAGTCCCTGTACCGGCAAATCGTTGCGATGAGCCTCACAATAAAGCGATGTTATCAATCCTCCCGTCGAATGAGCCATCAACACAATATCGGTATTTCCCTCCTCTCGAATAAGAGTCAGAGCCGTATCTATATCGGCAAAATATTCTTGCAAATCTCGAACCTCGAACGGCGTTTGTTCCGGCAATAACGAGCGTCCGTATTTTCTCAAATCCACGGCATAGAAATTAAAGCAGGAATCGTTAAACGTCCGAGCCAGCGTTTCCTGAAAGAAATAATCGTTATATCCGTGCACGTAAAGCACCGCTTTATGCGTGTCGCACGACGATAAACTCCGAACAAGAGTCATCACTACCTTTCCGCTGTAATCGTCAGGCATGGCAATAGTTTTTGCTTCAAAACCCTCTCCCAAACGATCGGGCTTGTATTGCGCGAAAGAACAAATCGTCCCTGCCGCAAGCCATACAACTATAAAAATGAATATATGCCTCATATATTTAATCATGACAGATTTTCTTAATCCTCCAACGAATTTTTCAAATTACCGAAAACTTTGGTCAACATTCTCCCGGCCATCTCGACTTCTCTATCCGAAAAGCCGTCCAACGCCGTTCTCATAATAGCCGTCACCAAAGGTTTCGTAGCCACCTCCAACTCCCGACCTTTATCGGTAAGATGAATCAAATTGATACGCCGGTCTTTCACGCCCGGAGAACGAACGACAAGCTGTTGCTTTTCCAAATTATCTATTAGCCGGGTCATGCTCGGTTTGTCTTTAAATGTAACATTACACAATTCCTGCTGAGTCACTCCGTCCCGCGACCATAAATAATACAATACAGTCCATTGTTCGGGAGTTATATCGATAGATAATTTTCGAAAACTACGATATAATTTCCGATTAATCGCAGCTGACAATTTACCGCTCATCAAAGCGAACACCATTTCTATATTCAATTCAGAAAAGTTCATATATTAATCATTGCTTAAACAACTACAAATATAAAGTAACTTCACCATAAAAACAAATTCACCTCCCTTTTTGCTCACTCTCCGAGAAAAGGGAATGTATTTAACCTCCTGACATATCTATTAATCCTTCCGTCACTTGGTGTGTGTGTAACCCTTTCACCCCTTTGTTGTAGAGCAATATAGTGGTAAAACCAAAGAAACATTTCTTTAACCCCTCCTGCCTGCGGCCACCTCCCCTATATTTTACGTTGCAAAACACAGGGGAGGAGTGTAAAAATTTTCCAGCAACATCGCCCTACTGTTATTTTAGCCCTTCTGTCTCTTAGTGTACCTTACCCCTTCTCTCTTGTGCTGCATAGCAATATAGTAGTGAAACCGAAGAAATGGTAATTTTTAAGGAGAGAGGTTGGAGATGTGAAAGGACAATCCCTACTGATTTCCTACTGAGCCCAAAACAGCTACGGGGGGGGGGACAAAAACATAGACACAAGCAGCCGACAGGGAATCGACTGGTCGAGACTTGCCTCGGTCGAAATTTCCAGAGTGATTTACAAATCTGTTTTTTACATCTGTTCGTAATCTTTGGCAAGGCCACCCTCCCCGGTCTCCTTGTACAAGGAGGGCAAATCGTGCCCTGTCTGTTTCATTACAGCCACCACCTTGTCGAACGATACACGATGATTCCCATCGGTAAAAGCCGAATAGATATTAGCATCCAAAGCCCTCGCCGCAGCATAGGCATTCCGTTCGATACAAGGTATCTGTACCAATCCGCACACAGGATCGCAAGTCATACCCAAATGATGTTCCAGCCCCATTTCGGCGGCATACTCGATTTGTGCGGGACTACCGCCGAACAACTGGCTGGCTGCCGCCGAAGCCATAGCACATGCCACTCCCACTTCGCCTTGACACCCCACTTCGGCTCCCGATATAGAAGCATTTTGCTTCACGATATTCCCCACCAAACCGGCGGTCGCCAACGCTCTTAAAATGCGGGTATCGCTGAATTCCCTACTCTTTTGCAAATGGTACAATACTGCCGGCACGACTCCACAGGATCCGCAAGTGGGTGCGGTTACAATGCGCCCGCCCGATGCATTTTCTTCACTCACGGCCAACGCATAGGCAAATACCAATCCCCGACTTTTCAAACTGTCTTTATAACCCTTAGCCTTTATATAATAAGAAGAGGCTTTCCGCCGTAAATTCAACGGACCGGGCAATACACCCTCCTGATCGAGCCCTCGTTCGATAGCCTCGCGCATAGTCGACCACACCTCGGCCAAATAGTCCCAAATATCGTGGTCTTCGCATTCCTGCACATATTCCCAATAACTGCGCCCCGTCCGTTCACACCAAGAGAGAATCTGAGTCATACTATTCATTTCGTACAATTCCGGTGTCTTGTCGAAAGGCTTCCCTTCTTCGGCCAAAGCCCCTCCTCCCACGCTGAACACGGTCCATTCGTCGGTCACTTCGCCCAAACTATTTTTCGAGCGAAAAGTCATGCCGTTCGGGTGAAACGGCAGAAATACCGACGGTTTCCACACAATCTCGACCGTGGCATGAGGTTGAAGGGTATCGAGAATCGCTACATCGGTCAAGTGCCCTTTTCCCGTAGCAGCAAGACTACCGTACAGAATGACCTCGAACGCCACAGCCTCAGGGTGGCGGTTCAAAAATATTTCGGAAGCCTTTCTCGGCCCCATTGTATGACTACTCGAAGGGCCATACCCTATGCGATATATCTCTCGTATCGTTTTCATCGTTCCGTAAAATTGTAGAGTCCATGCAAGCAAAGGGAGCAGAACCGAATTCCATTTGTTACGCCGAGCCCGACCTGCTTTCACAATATACGCAAAGATAGTGCAAATGAGGGCAAAAGCAAGCTCGCTTGACTTTGCCGAATGCAGTCTATTTTCGCATCCTGCGCAAAGATAGCTCAAACAATTTTCAAAACAACCTTACCGAATAGAAATTTGCGCCTTTTCATCTGCAATCTATTTTCGATGCGATTTTCCACGAGTCGTAACCGATTTTATTTTCAGTCCGTTAGGGAGATTTCGCACTGCCGCCGACCGGGAAGGTACAGCCGTCATATTCTCTACCCCCGAACGAGCAGAAACACAAGGCATAGTTTTCCCCGCCAGTACATCGATACTCTCCGACTCTCCCTCTTTGTTCCGGGAAACTTCTCCCGATCCCCCGTTTTCTACGGGGACAGGCTCCACGGTCGGTTCTTTCGGTTCATATTTACGGGCATAGCGTTCGAGCGTGTTGATACTGCTCATGAGAGCTTTCACTTCTTGGGTTTGCTCCATGATATCGAGTTCGAGCAATTGGGCGTAATAACGCAACAACACTCGATTCCTCAATAATTCTATTTGCATACGGCTCTCCGCCAGTTCCCGGACAAATTGTTGTTCTTGTATTTCCATACTCTTCTCTTTTTTTGAGCAAAAGTATAATCACACCATAACCGATTTATGGCATAATCGAAAAAACTATGACTTACCTATCGATTCCCAACGTCCTCCCCTGCCCGAAAAAAGTGACAATAATTACTCTACGGAATAATTTTGTCCACTTTGGATAACTATTGTCATACATACCCGAACAATAAACCTCGAAAAATATATTGGCACGTCGTTTGCAAATATCCGAATGACGTCGGTTATCGAAAGAGCCGAAGTCAAAGAAAAGATTAAACAACTTAAAAATAGGAGATTAAAACTATGTTACCCACAAGAAAAAATCAAGGTTGGTTACCGAGTATCTTCAATGATTTCTTCGATAACGATTGGATGGAAAAAGCTAATGCAACGGCTCCGGCAATCAATGTGGTAGAGCATGAAAACGACTACTGCATTGAAGTGGCGGCTCCGGGTATGACAAAAGACGATTTTCAAATCCACATCGATGAGAATGACAATCTCGTTATCACGATGGAAAAGAAAAGCGAAAATAAGGAAGAAAGAAAAAAAGAGCACTATCTGCGTCGTGAATTTTCTTATTCTAAATTCCAACAGACAATGATATTGCCCGATAACGTAGACAAAAATAAGATAGCGGCTCACGTCGAACACGGTGTTCTGTCTGTCGAACTTCCTAAATTACCCGTTCAAAGTAATGACGGAGTCGTAAAAACAATCGAGGTCAAATAATGTAAATCTGGCTCATTGAAACTGCAAATCCTTGTTGAAGAAGGATTTGCAGTTTTTTTTTGCAATATCTTCATTTCAATAAGAAGCTGTTTTAAATACTACACGACAGATACTATCTGTTCGCATTTAAAAGATGCCAAAAAAAATTTAGTCTCTCACGAAAAAAAATAAGTCGATTATTTTGGACAAAACAGTCTTATTCACGTCCTTTGCACCCGATTTTTTCAGAAGGTCCGCGAAAATCACGCGGACTCACTGCTCAATAGGTAATTAAATAGAAATGAAAAAGAGTCTTATCGCACTGGCATTCGGCACATTAGGATTAGGTATAGCCGAATTTGTCATGATGGCTATACTGCCTTATGTAGCAGCCGATCTGCACATCAGTATCCCGACCGCCGGACACTTGATTTCGGCCTATGCTCTCGGTGTTTGCGCAGGAGCGCCCATGCTTACCCTCGCCCGTAAACTCCCGTTAAAAAATATTTTGTTAGGACTGGTGGCGATCATGATGGTAGGAAACATCTTTGCCTCACTGTCGCCCAACTACTGGACTATGCTTGTCGCCCGATTCATATCGGGGTTACCACATGGAGCCTATTTCGGCGTCGCATCGGTTGTCGCAGAGAAACTTGCCGACAAGGGAAAAGGTTCCGAGGCAGTCTCTATCATGATTGCCGGCATGACCATTGCCAACCTCTTCGGAGTCCCGTTAGGAACATCGCTCAGCACGTTGTTATCGTGGAGACTCACATTCATGCTGGTAGGAGTATGGGGTATCATCATACTTTATTACATCTGGAAATGGGTTCCCCATGTCGAAGGACTACCCGATACAGGGTTCAAAGGGCAATTCCGTTTCTTGAAAACCGGAGCCCCGTGGCTTATTTTGGGAGCTACCATGTTAGGAAACGGAGGCGTATTTTGTTGGTATAGCTACATAAATCCCCTCCTTACAAAAGTTTCCGGATTTTCCACAGAAAGCATTACCCTATTGATGGTATTGGCCGGATTCGGTATGGTAGTCGGGAATCTCTTGGGCGGGAAATTATCCGACAAATATACCCCCGGACGTGTGGCTGCCTCTACTCAATTCATACTCTTTACGGCATTATTGGGCATTTTCTTCGTAGCCCATATCAACTGGCTCACAGCCCTGCTCATGTGCCTCTGTACAGCCGGACTGTTCGCCGTGTCGAGCCCTCAACAAATCTCTATCATTCATTTTGCCAAAGGAGGCGAGTTACTGGGAGCTGCCTGTATACAAGTGGCTTTCAATCTCGGCAATGCCATCGGCGCGTATATCGGAGGTCTACCCCTGCAAGCCGGACTGGGATATCAATATCCCGCCCTGATAGGAGCGCCCCTCGCCTTCGTCGGGTTTATCCTCCTCACGCTGTTTTACAAAAAATACGAGCCGAAGAAGATGTGATACTAAAACCGCAGAATATGCAAAATACAGTAAGAGTGAATGTTCCCTCAAAAAACGAGTATAAAGCATTGCATAATTACAAAATAATACCTACCTTTGCCCCGCAAATAAAAACATTATACTAATTACGTTAAACTAAACGAGTATGAATCATTACGAAACCGTTTTCATCTTAACTCCCGTTTTGTCTGATGTACAGATGAAGGAACTGCCCAGCGCCCTACCGGCTGATCCTTATTATGTCGCTGTGCTGACCAATATTATGGAGCACCCGGCCGACGTTATCGACTTCTCGAACCAGAAGGTCGTGACGAACGCCGCGCGGGAAATCCTGCTGATTTCCCGCAGCCCCATCCCCTACCCGAAGGGCACGCTGGATTTTGAGTACGAGAAGGTGACCGGCATCCAGCTGTACAGCAAGCAGGCACTGAAATTTTACCATGATACGCCGAAATCCATCCTCGAAAAGGCCGAGGAAAACGATATGATGCGCTTTATCGAGAATGGGCATAAGGTGCACGCCATCGTCAGCCCCTACAAGACGGTCAGCGTGGACACGCCTAAAGATCTGGCGCTGGTCAATGAAATTCTGAAGGAGAAGCAGCATGGCTGATATAAAACTGCTGGACTGCACCCTGCGCGACGGCGGCTATGTCAATGACTGGCAGTGGGGCTTCGGGCAGGCACGGCGCATCATCCAGACGCTGACCCGCGCGGGCGTTGATGTGGTCGAGGTGGGCTTTCTGCGCAATGTGGACGGCTAC
>ENA-ORTZ01000493-ORTZ01000493.1-human-gut-metagenome-genome-assembly--contig:-NODE-493-length-33369-cov-20.504503_pt1 | contig 33369 bp, 41 predicted proteins | sample MGYA00242075_ERZ509199 | MGnify/ENA primary metagenome ERZ509199 (study PRJEB26280, sample SAMEA2338824) | human gut metagenome | biome: human gut; feature: human-associated habitat; material: faeces...
CCCGCCACAACGGCGGCCGTACAAGGCACCTCCTTTTTGATAGGGCATCAGGGTTATCCTGGTGCCTTTTGTTATATGGGCGCGTAGTTCAACTGGCAGAACGTCGGTCTCCAAAACCGAAAGGTGATTGTTCGAATCGATCCGCGCCTGCCAGCCATGGAAAGGTGTCCGAGTGGTTTAAGGAGCTAGTCTTGAAAACTAGTGATGCGGCAACGCACCGTGGGTTCGAATCCCACACTTTCCGCCAAATACATACGAATAGGGACTTAGTTGCACGTGTCCGAGACAGCGGGACATGGCAGCGAGTCCTTTTTTCATTGCAGGAAAACAACGAAGGTGGGTGGTGATTATGTGAGCGATAAAAAACGGGATAAAGCGTACAATGATTACTGCAATGGCATGAAATACAGAGACATTGCGGTAAAATACGGCGTATCTTTATCTACGGTTAAAAGCTGGGCCACACGCCACTGGAAGGTTGCAACCAAGGATAAAAAGTTGCAACCGCAACCGGAAAAAGTTGCAACCTTGCAACCCAAGAAAAAGTTAAAAGATAAGCTGCTGGAATCGGTCAATGGCAATGAAGAACTGACTGAGAAGAGGCGGCTTTTTTGCTTGTATTACGCCACTTCATACAATGCACTCCAGTCGTACCTGAAAGCGTATAAATGTGATAAAGAGACGGCTATGGCGAGCGGCTCAAGATTGTTAAGAAATGCTAAGGTCCAGGCGGAAGTTAAACGGCTGCGTCAAATCATGCAGCACCATCTGGACGTCGGCGTTTCCGACCTGGTGCAGTACTGCTTGAAGGTCGTCGGGGCAGACCTGGGCGACTATGTCACTTTTAACGGCTTTAACGTCAAGCTGGCGGATAGTAAAACCGTCGACACGTCCGTTGTGTCCGAGGTCAAGCAGGGGAAAGACGGCATCAGCATCAAAATGGAAGACAAGAAGTGGGCCTGGGAGATGCTGGCCAAGTACCTGGGCTTCGATGCCATGGAAGAACTCAAGAAAGAAAAACTCAAGGCCGAGGTGGCCGAATTGCGCACGGATAACGATGAGGAGGATATTACTTTTGAATTCGCACGAGAACCGAAAACGGAAACGAAAAGTTAATATTGCCAATCTGATTGCCCCATCGTTCGATGAGGTCTTTTTTGACGTCGAACAGCACCTGCATACCTTTTATCTGCTGGCGGGGGGCCGTGGCAGTGCTAAGTCATCGTTTGTAGGCGGTATCCGCATCCCCGTATCGGTGATGGAAGACCCGAATATCCATGCCGTCGTCATCCGTAAGGTCGGCAACACCATCAAGAACAGCGTCCTGCCTCAGATTGTCTGGGGGTTGGAGCAGTTGGGCGTCCTGGAAAAGTTCCGCGTCAAATTGTCGCCACCGGAAATCACGTACAAGAAGACGGGGCAGAAAATCCTTTTCTTCGGGCTGGATGACCCAGCCAAAGTCAAATCCATCAAACTGCCCTTTGGCTATGTTGGCATCGTGTGGTTCGAGGAATTGGACCAGTTCAGCGGCATGGAAGAGATTCGCAACGTGTTGCAGTCCCTCTTGCGCGGTGGCCCGTCCTATCAAGTGTTCGGAACGTATAACCCGCCGAAGAGCCGGAACAACTGGGTCAACGAGGAAATCCTTGTGGATGATCCAGACCGGCTGGTCCATCACTCGACCTATTTGACCGTGCCGAAAGACTGGCTGGGGCCGCAGTTCCTGGCTGAAGCGGAAAAGCTGAAATCAAAGAACGAGATGTCCTACCGTCACGAATACCTCGGCGAAGTCACAGGCACCGGTGGCGCTGTCTTCGAAAATGTGGAAGACCTGGCCATGAGCAGTGAGCAGCTGCAGCAGTTCGACCACCGGTATTTTGGCTTGGACTTTGGCTTTGCTGTAGACCCCCTAGCCTTCGTGGCCATGCACTACGATGCCAAGCACGAGGACCTGTATATCTTTGATGAAATCTACCAGCAGAAGCTGACCAACCGGGCCGCCGCCGACATGATTAATAAGAAATACCCCTCTGTACGCATCCTGGGCGACTCTGCAGAGCCGAAATCCATCTACGAGATGCGGGAGTATGGGACCAACGTGAACGGGGCTAAGAAAGGCCCTGACAGCGTCAGATTCGGTATCAACTGGCTGCAGAGCCGGGCCCATATCTACATAGACCGGCACCGGTGCCCGAACACCTACAGAGAGTTCAGCAGCTATGAATACGACCGGAACCGGGACGGGCAGTTCATCAACGCTTTTCCGGATAAGAATAACCACGCCATTGATGCGGTGCGTTACGGGCTCCAGCCCTGCATGCCTCATGGCCGGGCCAGGATACTGAGGTGATTCTATGAACATTGAAGCTGCCAAACAGCTTATCAAAAAATATACAGCCGGGCATGCGGCGTTTATTTCACAGGCGATGACCGCAAAGCGCTACTACCTGGTCAATAACGATATCCTCTATGCAGCGTCGAAACAAAGGCAAGAAGTGAACATGGGAGAATCCGCAATGGAGAATCCACTGCGAAAGGCAGACAACAGGATCCCCTTTTCTTTTTATCAGTTGCTGGTCAATCAAAAGGCGTCCTATATGTTCACGGCGCCACCTTTGTTTGATGTTAAAGACGATAGGGCGAATGAACAAATCCAGGAAGATCTTGGTGACGCCTACAAAAAGAAATGTATGGAACTGTGCGTGAACGCCTGTAATGCTGGCATCGGATGGGTCCACTACTGGCAAGGGCAGGATACCGAGTTTCATTGGGGTGTGGTCCCCAGTGAAGAAGTCATTCCCGTATGGTCCACGGATCTGGACCACAGCCTAGTTGCCTGCCTGAGGGCCTACCAAGATATTGACGATGATGGAAAAACATGGGACCTATATGAGATTTGGGACGATAAACAGTGCCAGACATTCCGCAAACGGAGTGATGAAGGCCTGGACAGTCTTGTGCCGTGGGCACGGTTTGCATCGGGCATGCTATTGATTGATATGCCAGAGACCGATAGTAATGTATACAATCACAAGTTTGGCAGGGTGCCGTTTATTCCCTTCCAGAATAACAGCAGCGCTGCCAGTGATCTAGACCAGGTCAAAAAACTCATTGACTGCTATGACCGGGTTTTTTCAGGTTTTCTAAACGACCTGGAAGACATTCAGGAAGTAATTTTTGTCTTAACCAATTATGGCGGTGAAGACCTTGGGCAGTTCCTGAAGGAACTAAAATATTACAAAGCCATTAGCCTGGAAGATGGTGGGACGGGGTCGGGCGGGAATGTTTCTACCCTTACCATCAATATTCCCGTTGAAGCGCGGGACAAGATGCTGGACATTACCCGTAAGGCTATCTTCAGCATGGGCCAGGGTGTTGACCCTGAGCAGCAAGGCATGGATAAGACTTCTGGCGAGGCCATGAAATTCTTATATGCTCTGTTGGAACTGAAGGCGGGGCTGACAGAAACGGAATTTTCCTTAAGTTTTAACGAACTGATCCGAGCAATTTTAAGATTCCATGGAATGGAACAGCTTGGAAAGGCTAGAACTGGAATCATCCAGACCTGGACCCGCACGGCAGTTCGCAACGATGCAGAACTGGTGGATATGTGCGCCAAGTCGGAAGGCATTGTGAGCCGCAAAACGCTGCTCAAGAACCATCCTTTCGTTGAAGATGTGTCCGATGAAGAAAAGGAGCTTTTGGCAGAAGAACAGGCCCAGGCTGCGCGTATGGACCCTTATTCTGACCTGAAGGATGGAGGAGGTGACGAGAATGCTTAAATTGCTGCTGGCTTACATTGATGCCTTTGGGGCAGATTTTCCCATCATGAAGGTAAAAGACCGGAATGAATACGAAATTTGCCGGATGATTCAGGAATGTTTGGAAACCAATACACTCTATGGCGGGTCTAGTGAAAAATAAGCTAGTTACATTCTCATTCGAGGCAGGTGAACCTCGGTAAAAACCGGAAGGAGAAAACATGAATATTGAAGAGTTGATTAAGAATCTTGGCATTGCGCAGGAAGGTCAAGCGATGGCCACGGATGCAATTAAGGCGTTTCTGGATGGGTCCTATATCCCAAAGGCTCGTTTTAACGAAATCAATGAAAAGAACAAAGACCTGGTTGCTCAAATTGCAGACCGTGACAAGCAGCTGACTACCCTGAAAAAGGCTGCCGGAGACAATGAAAGTTTGAAAGCTCAGATTGAAGACCTGCAAAAGGCAAACAAGGAACAGAGGGAAGCCGCGGATGCGCGAATTAAGACTCTGCAGCTTGACAGCGCAATCAAACTGGCTCTGGGAGAATCTGCTCAAGACCTGGATATTGTTTCCAGCCTGATCAAGCGTGATGCCCTCGTCCTCGGAGAAGACGGAAAAGTCTCCGGACTTAAAGAACAGGTCGAAGATCTGCGTAAAACGAAACCTTTCCTGTTCAAACAGGAGGGCGGAATGCCTGGCTATTATCCCCGTGGTGGGAGCGGGCCCTTGATGGATAATCCGTTTGCGAAAGAAACCTTCAACCTGACGAAACAAGGCCAACTGCTCAAAGAAAACCCTGAAAAGGCCCGGGAAATGGCCTCCGCGGCTGGGGTCAAGATTTAAAGGAGGAATTATCCATGGCTGGAACGACGCTTAAAGACGTTATCGTCCCTGAATTATTTAACCCCTATGTCATTAACCATACGGCAGAACGCTCTGCCCTTTTTAAATCTGGCATTATCCAAAGATCCCCTGAGTTTGATGCCCTTGCTGGTGAAGCGGCTCGGACTCACAACATGCCTTTCTTCGAAGATCTGACTGGTGATGCCCAGAACATTGTCGAAGGCACCAAAATCGAACAGAACAAAATTACGTCCAATAAGGACGTTTCCACGACCATTATGCGGCAGAATGCCTGGAGCGCGACGAACCTGTCTGGAGCACTGGCAGGCGCAGACCCCATGGCAGCCATTGGGAACCTCGTTGCGGATTACTGGGTCCGCCAGTACCAGAAGGAATTGATTGCCATCTTGGCTGGCGTTTTTGCTTCCGACAGCATGAAAGACCACGTGAAGGATATTTCTACCGGCTCTGGCAAGGCTGCTAATATTTCTGCTGCAGCTTTCATTGATGCATTGCAGCTCATGGGAGACGCCCAGGACCAGCTGACCGCTGTGGCCATGCATTCTGCAACAAAGGCTTACCTGAAGAAACAGAACTTGATTGTCACGGAACGGGATTCCAATTCTGTGGAATTTGATACCTATCAGGATCGTCGAGTCATTGTTGATGATGGTTGTCCTGTTGCGGACGGAGTTTATACCACGTACCTATTTGGCGCTGGTGCCATCGCTTTTGGTGAAGGATCTCCTGTTGATTTTGTACAGACCGAAGTAAACCGTGACCCAAACCTGGGCGCTGGTGTGGATATTCTGTATAACCGCCATGCCTTCATCATGCATCCGCGGGGTGTTGCTTGGACCAATAAGCAACGGGCTGCAGTGGAATCTCCTACTCGTGAGGAACTGTCCAATGGGACCAACTGGAATCGGGTATATGAATCCAAGCAGGTTCGACTGGTAGCCATTAAGCACAAATTAGGCTGATAGGAGTGATGCTGGATGGACAGCGAGCAGTATTGGGCCAGACGCGCCGATGAGCGGGAACGTTACTGGCACAAAAAATCCCAGGAAACGATTGAAAAAGAACTGGCCCGGTACTACGCTTCTTCGCTGGAGGAAATCCAGAAAGACATCCAGGCGCTATATGGACGTTTTGCCAAGGACAACCAGCTGAGCATGACCGACGCCAGGAAGCTTCTGCAAGGGACCGAATTTAGGAAATGGCGGTATACCATTGATACCTATGTGAAGAAGATTGGTGCGGGGGAAGTTGGGCTCCTGAAGGAACTCAACACCCTTGCTATGCGCAGCCGAATCAGCCGGTTGGATAAACTATATGCCGAAACGCTCATGGAGCTTGATAGCCTGGGTCGAAAAACGGATTCAGCCATGAAAAGTTTCCTGACAGATGCCTACAAAGACAACTATTTTCACGGCATGTATGAAATCGGAAGGACCATGGGTTTAAAGGCCCCGCGGGTTGCAGTGACGAATCAAAGCCTGGAGGATGTCTTGCGCAATCGTTGGAGCGGGAAGAACTATTCTGAACGGATTTGGAAGAATCAAAAACTCCTGGGCAGAACGCTGCAGCAGGAAATGACGGCTGCGATTCATCGAGGTGAATCGGTTAGTACAATTTCTAAGCGGATTGCAAACCAAATGAATGTGGCAACCAGTCATGCTACTCGCCTTGTGCGCACTGAACTGAACTATGTGGAGAACATGGCCGCGCTGCGAAGCGTCAAGGATGCAGGCATGCATTATTACCGGTTTATGGCCACGCTGGACAGCCGTACGACAGATATTTGCCGCTTTCATGATGGAAGTATCATAAGTGTGGAAGAAGCCTCTCCAGGTGACAATTTACCGCCCCTACATCCAAACTGCCGCTCTACCATATCCGGTAGCATTTATGGCCCAGATGATGATCATAAACGCGGTGGGACCCGAATCGCTAGGACTGCAGAAGGAAAGAATTACTATGTGCCTGCAGATATGACCTATCCGGAATGGGAAGAAAAGTATGTTGTACAGGCCCAAACTCTGCCAAAAAATCCTCATGCTGGAAAGGCCGTTCTGGTGGATATAGCGACAAATGGTACTGACGGGAATACGGTGAAGGTATATGAAGGAGAGAAAATCCCTAGAATGTCCGCTGATGGCAACGAAATAGATTGGCCAGCTCCGAACCCGGATAACATCATTACCCGGGAACAATATAAGGAGCTGCGAGATTATGCCAGTGCAAAGGGAATCAGTCTGTCCGGATTCAGAAAATTTGATGGTGATGTAGATCTTATCAAGGAGTCCATTGATACTCTGAATCAGAACTTAATGGAATTTCCTGAAGTTGTGGATGCCAAACATCCCTTAACCCTTGCACTGATACATGCTTTGAACAGCGATGATTTTGCGATAACTAATGGACGTATAATTTCCATCAATGCAAATGCCTTTCGAAGCAAAACGCGGCTAGAGGAAGAATATCAAAAAGCTGTTGATGCTGGATGGTTTGTGAAAGGGACTGATTATAAATCAATCCTGGATCATGAGTTCGGTCATGTTCTTGATTTCGTTTACAAAATCAATGCGCAGCAAATTCTGGAGAAACTTTTACATATAAAAGATGCGGATTTATATCAATTTTTATATGATAGCGTTTCTCAATATTGCGCATTCAAAATGGATGGAACGGAAATAACAAGTGAACTATTAGCTGCATTGAGAAGTGGAAGACATGACTCGTTTATATTGAAATATTTTGAAAACTATCGTAAAATAATTAAAAAGGGGGTGCTGTTATGAGTAAAATGTCAATCCGATATCATACCGCAATGGACTGGATGAAAGATAAAAAGTGGTATGTTATCAGCGAGAAAAGAGACCGTTTTATTCTTACTGATAAAGCCCCCAAAAAGGCGATAGAAAGCTTTGAACTATACAAAAAGGTAAACAATCTTCCGTGGAACGACCCACCTGTACATATTGAATAACGAAAGCACCTAGCAGCAATGCCTGGTGCTTTTTTCATGCCTGAAATGAGGTGATGTATATGGCTACTACCTATCTGGAACCAGCTGCAGCTACTTCAGAGATTAAGGAAAATGTAGTCACAATCCGAGGGAAACCTGCGGATGATAAACTGGATCTTTACGCTAGGTACTTTGTGGGGGAAGTCTTGGATTATTGTAACCGAGATGATTTCCCGCAAGCACTTTGCGTAGCAGGGGCTGCTATCATTGTCCGTTGGTTAGAGGACCTGGAGAACGGAGGTCGCAGTGCTTTAAAATCCATCAAGCAAGATGACACGGAGTACCAGTTCGCCGTTACTGAGGTTCCTCAGACTGGGAGTACCATCGAAAGCGACCTATATGCTTTGCGTCCCCGACTAAACCTCTACAGAAAGGTAAGGTGGAGAGAATGATGGCGCCGTGGGCCCGGTGTAAGGCTCTCTTAGCACAGTATATGTATCGTGACAGGGTTACGGTAACAAGGCAAGAAATTGCTCTAGATGAAGAAGGGGCCGACATCTTCACTGCGAAGGACGTCTATAAGGATATCCCTTGCAAGCTTAGTCAATATGGCAAGAGTCTGCAGAGCGAACAGGATGCGAGGGCCTTTGTCATGAGGAATGACTTGCGGGTCGACATGGACCCAGCCATTATTGTGTTACCCAACGATATCCTGACTGTTACCCATGAAGGCCAAACTCTCCAACTGAATGCTGCTCAACCCTTCTATTATCCAGACCATGTAGAGGTTATCGTGAGAAGGACGGAGGAGGCGTAAATGGGGATTCATTTTGGTGGGTTTGACATTTTTGAGGACCGTTTGAAGCAAGTTGAAGACCAGGGGGTCCGTAAGATGGACATGTTCGTTAGGCAAGAAGCTGAGGTTGTCTTGGGGAGAGTCAAGGAAAACACCCCGACTGATACCGGGAGGCTTAAAACTGGATGGAAGCGGTCAAGGGCAGTCCAGGGGAAAGTCGAAATTTACAATAACGTGGACTATGCTGCGCACGTCGAATACGGACACCGAACTCCAAAAGGAGGCTTTGTGAAAGGCCGAAAAATGTTGCATCGAGGACTCCTTCAAGCGAGCAAAAGCTTTGAAGCTGATTGTGAAGCCATCTTAAAGACCATACTGGGAGGGTGATGCCGTTGATTGCATTGAGAAACCTCAAGGCTGCTATTACGGAGAAACTAAAAACCAAATATCCAAATTGTAAGGTGCATTTCGACAACGTTGAAAAGTCGAAGGCGCCTTATTTTTATGTGGAATTTACCACTAGTATTAACACAACTCTTGACGATGTTTATTACGACCGAACGATCCAGGTGGATGTAACGTATATCCATCCAAAAGATGCCAAAGGTAGAGTGAATCGTACTGATGTTTTTGATGTAGCTGACGCATTGGACCTGCTGTTCAGGCCTTACCTGCAGGTGGGGGACCGGTACATCACCATCCTGTTGGCCGAAACGACCATGGTGGATGATGTGCTGCACTACATATTCGACCTCCAGTTCACGGATGCCTGGACGGATGAGGAAGTTGGTTATATCCGTGGTGAACTGGTGCAGACTTTGGTATTTACCCTGAATGGAACAGAAATGACTGAAAAAGATTAAGGAGGAATGACGAATGGCGAATGAACAGGAACTGTTTGGATTGCCCGAGGTCATCATTAATTTCCGGACGAAAGCTACAACTGCGATCAAGCGGAGTGCCCGCGGAATTGTTGCGATGATCTTGCACAACAATTCTACTGATGAAATTAAAAATTATACGATTCGAGATGTTTCCGATATCCCGGAAGAAGTCTTTACTGAAGGCAATATTGACTTGATCAAGAAGTGTTTGCTGGGGACGCCTTTGAGGATTTTGGTTTATACGCTGCCATTGGAATCTGTGGAAGAGGCTGAGAATACTCAGGCGAACGTGCTTAAAATGCTTGCGTCCATCAAATGGAACTGGTTGTGTGCGCCAACGGCCACTACTCAGGAGCAGCAGGACCTTGCCAGCTGGATTAAGACGCAGCGGACCATCAAGCGCAAGACTTTTAAGGCTGTCCTGGCTGATCAGGCTGCAGACCACGAAGGCATCGTTAATTTTTGCACGAACGACATTAAGGTACAGACCGATACGGATCCCACTGGCAAGCCGGTTTATACAAATTATACGGCCCTGCAGTATACGGCGAGGATTGCGGGTATCTTGGCAGGCCTTGCTTTAGACCGCAGTGCGACTTACTTTAAGCTTACTGAAGTCGAGAGCGTCGAAGTCTACGAGGATATCAATACCCTGATTGATAAGGGGGAAATGCTGCTGCTTGATGAACAGGATGGCGATGGAGTTAAGATTGCCCGGGCTTGTAACAGCTTGACTACTTTTACCACGGATAAAGGTGAGGACTATCGGTACATTAAAATCATTGAAGCTTTGGATATGATTACCGACGATATTCGTGACACATTTAAGAAGTATTACGTAGGCAAGTACATCAACGACTACGACCGCAAGATGCTGTTCATTGGAGCCATCAAGGTATACTTCGAAGGCATCAAGGGCAATGTGTTGGACCAGAATGGCAATAACACGGTGGACATTGATGAGCAGTTCCAGGCTAATTACGCAAAACTCCATGGCGATGATCCAACCGAAATGACCAAGATGCAAATCCGTCAGTACAACACTGGCACCAAAGTGGCACTTGCTGGCAGCGTGAAACCGGTCAACGCTATGGAAGACCTGACCATCAACTTTACGTTCTAAGGAGGGTTTTGAAGCATGAACAGAAGCGAATATGACGTGAAATATAGAGGACGTCGCCGTTGGAATGGGTCTTATGGTAAGGTCTGGTGCAACGGCGAATTGATTTTTGAAATCCAAAAATATGAATGTAAGGTCATTGCCAACCGGGAAGACGTAACTTGTGATATCTCTGAAGACTCTAAGATTGTGAGCCTCAAAGGGGAAGGCACACTGACCATCAAGAGCGTCATCAACCGCAATATTGCCGCCGTTTTGGAAGAATGGAAGAGCGGACATGATCCGAGATTCCAGATGACGGCGCTGATTGATGATCCCGATGCCATTGATGGACAAAAGGAACGCGTCGTGATCGATAATGTCTGGTTCAACGAACTGCAGCTTATGACTTTTGAAAAGGGAAAGGTCGTGGAAAAGGATCTTCCTTTTGGATTTACGCCGCAGGATGCGCAGTTCATGGAAACGGTGGAATGAATCATATAGGAGCTAACAAAGCCCGTTGGCTCCTTTTTACATGTAAGGAGGTATTGAAATGGCTGTATCTATTGAAGAATTGATTGCTCAGAAAGAAACGATTGAAAAGAAGCGGAAAGAAGAGTATGACCTGGAGACATCCGTTGGCACAATCACAATGAAAAAACCAACAAAAGCCTTTGTCGCAGAAGTGCTTGATCTAACAGAAGATAACGATGAGTACATGGTCTACAACCTGTGCACATCTCCAAATCTGAAGGATGACAAACTGCAGAAGGCTTACGGCTGCAGTGAACCGCTCGATATCGTGAAAAAGCTCTTCGAACCTGGCGAAGTAACGGCCATTGCCAAGGCTGTCATGGCCAAAGCTGGCTACGGCGAAAGCGTGGAAGCAAAGGTCCATGAAGAAGTAAAAAACTGATCAAGGAGGACTGGGAGGCGGCTACGGCTGCCTATCTGGTCCTCAAAGGGCACCCGCTGGCATATTTCTTTTCGCTATCTAGAACAGAAAAACTGTTTTGCTTATGCGCCATGGAAGAAGAAAAGAAAGCGCAACAGGAACAAGCAATCGCTATTGCAGAAGGGAAGGTGCCTAGCTCATGGCGGACTACAAATTAAGTGCAACACTTGAACTTAAAGATAGGTTCACCGTTGCAGTCAATAAGGCTAAGGGCGGCATGGGTTCCTTCCGACAGACAGTGGAAGGAGCGGGAGCCTCCGTAGACCGCACCAGTTCCAGCATGGAAAAGATGGGACGGTCTGCGGTAGCTGCTGTAGGAAAGGTCAACGGAATCAAGAAATCGCTGGAAGGAATAAAAGGCACCTTTACGACAAAAATCCAAACAAGGGATAGTGCGACGGGCACGATTCGGAAAGTAGCCAGCGACATCAAGGCTTTGACAGGAAAGACACATACCATCAATGTGGGAATTAAACAAAAAGTCGTCGGACCGCTCAAGACCATTAAAAATAAATTAACCAACGCGGCATCCGGCGCTCTTTCTGGACTTCCGACACAAATGATTGGTTGGGCCGGAGTGGGGCTAGGCGTTGCTGATACGCTTAGGGTCTATACCGATTTCACCCACCAGATGAGCCGAGTAAAGGCTATTTCTGGAGCTACTGATGCCGAATTTGCGGCTTTAACAGCGAAGGCTCGGGAGCAAGGGAAAAATACTCAGTTTACTGCAGCAGAATCTGGTAAGGCGTTGGAATACATGGCAATGGCGGGGTGGAAGACGGAGGATATGCTGAAGGGTCTTTCGGGAATCATGTCCTTAGCTGCTGCCTCCGGCGAAGATTTAGGTCAGGTTTCTGATATTGTGACGGATGCCTTGAGCGCATTTAAGCTGCAGGCACAAGATGCCGGTCGGTTTGCCGATGTACTGGCGCAGGCCGCAACCAATTCCAATACCAACGTAGGCATGATGGGCTACACCTTCAAATATGTGGCCCCGCTAGCTGGGACGTTGGGGTTTAGCATTGAAGATACGGCGCTTGCTATTGGACTTATGGCGAATAGTGGCATCAAGGCTGAAAAAGCGGGCACTGCAATGCGCAGCATGTTTACTAGACTGGCAGCGCCAACAAAACAGTCTGCCTCCGCAATGGCCGAACTTGGGTTCAGCCTTACAGATAGCGCGGGGAAAGTAAAGAGTCTGCGGACCATCCTAAAGGAACTGCGCAAGGACTTTAAGGGATTGAGCACGGCAGACCAGACCCGTTTGGCTAAACAGCTTGCTGGCGAGGACGCGATTTCTGGGTTCCTCGCAATCATGAATGAATCTGATGGCAACTGGAACAAGCTTGCTGATGCCGTGGATCATGCTCAAGGTGCGGCCAAGAAAATGGAGAAAACGGCCACTGATAACTTGTGGGGGTCCATCAAGAGTGTGCAGTCCGCTTGGGAATCTGTTCAACTGTCTTTCATGAAACAAGGCCCTGGAAGCACCATTAAGGAGTTTGTCGATGCTGTGACTTTTGATTTGCGAAAACTCAGCACAGCATTAGAAAAGGGTTTTACCTTTACCGATGCCGTGGATTTAGCTAAGACAGCAGTACAGCAGCTCATTGACAAATTCCTGCAGCTTGATGGTGTGGGCTCTGTGCTGGCTGGAGGCACCTTAGTATTTGGCTTAAAAAAGATTGTCAGCTTTTTGAAAAATGCCAAGGGGCTGTTTAAGAACCAAGCACCAGGAATCCCTGGGACCGGTGGCATTGGCGCAACGGATATGATTGTTCAAGCTAACAACGTCGTTGTGAACGGCACCGTAACAAGTAGCGGTGGAGCTACTCCGCTTCCTGGTGGGAATGGAGGTTCAGGAGCTAGCCTTGCCATGACCTTGCTTCGCTGGCTGCCTACGTTTGGGGCGGCTGCTAAAACCGTGTATGAAGTCTTCAATGCAGAAGACAAAGATTCGAAGACCAGGGCCGGAATCGGAGGCGCTGTACAAACGGGCGTCACGGCAATAGGAACAATTGTCGGCGGGCCTGCTGGCTCTTTGGTTGGGTTTGGCGTTGGTCAAGCCATCAACAATGCCATGCAGGATCCAGTTTGGTCTGCAAGGCGCAGTGATTCCAACAGCGAAATGTACCTGAATCTAGGCAACGATGAACAGACGGCGCTCAATGGCGATATCAATGGCGACACACTGGGGAACGGCCTTGATATGGCATCCCGTTTCAAGGCTGATATGGATAACTTCAAGGCATGGCTCTTTAGTTCGGATGCACCTAGTGCAATGGATGCCTGGGGAAATGCCATGGATGGAACCGCTGAACGGTTCAATCAAGACTGGGCAGCCATGAAACAGACAGCTCTAGACAGTCTGATAGGGATTGGAGTTTCTTTGACCCAAGCCTGTAATGATATTGGGGTTCAGGTTGAAACCATGAAAGATAGCGCTCAATCTGCCTGGGAGGATCTAAAACAAACCGTTGGAACTACTACCAGTGAGTGGAGCGGGTATGTTGATAATGCCGTTGCTGACATCGAATCCGCGCTTGAAAACTTAAAGAATCGCGGAATATCCATCTGGGAGAGCATTAAACAGTCGGCATCCCGTTCTTGGTCCGATATTGGTGCGTCTGCGTCTGGATCGCTTGCAGGTGCCTCTTCCTGGGCGGCAAACACGTCCCTTGGAAAATGGTGGAGAAGCCAGCACAATGCGGCTGGTGCTGAATTTTATCAAGGCGGACTCACGGAAATCAATGAACATGGCGGTGAAATCGTGGACCTGCCACAGGGCAGCCGGATCTATCCCCATGCGACAACGGAAAAGATGCTGGAAAAGCAGTTCGTCCAGTCCGCACCTGGAGGGGCCCCGGTGGTCAACATCAGCGGGAATACTTTCGTGGTGCGGCAGGAAAGCGACATCCAGCAGATTGCCTATGAACTGGCACAGCTGATTATGCAGGGGCAGGAGAACTATGGAGGTGGGCTTGCATGAGTACTTTTGGAACAGCACTGAATGTGCTGTCGGCCATCCTGAATGGCATGAATATGATCAGCACCCGCCGGCAGATCCTGGTGAAGTCTGAGCAGTTCGGGGAAGTCATCATCCCGGTGACTCCCTCCAAGTACCAGCTGAGTTCTGGACAGAAAAACAAGGTGGTAGACATCACCCGGGTGGGGGAAGCGGTGATTTTCGGGATGCCCAAAGCGCGCACTCTGACCTTTTCCAGCTTCTTTCCCCCCCAGACCCACGAATACCCCTTCACTGTGGACGACTCCAAGAGCCCTGCGGAGCTGGTGGAGTACTTCACCAAGGTGAAGGAGGCCAGGAAGCCCGTGCGGGTGATTATCACAGACAGCCCCGTCAACCTGATGATGGGGCTCATGGGCTTCAACTACTTCGAGAAGGACGGTACGCGGGATATCTACTACGAACTGTCCTTTACGGAGTACAAGGACCTGAACATCCCGGCGGCCAACAACAATAAGCCGATGGACGAAAACACCGGGCTGAAGAAACGGCCGGAAGGGGACACGCCCAAGAAAGTGACCTGGCAGAAGAAGGCCGGGGACTTTCTGGACGCAACCAAGAAGGCCTATGGTGACTACAACCATTGGCGCAGGGTCGTGAAGAGCAACAACCTGGGCTCTCTCGTAATCAACAATGCCGGACGGATCGGCAAGATTCTGGGGAAGAAATTATGATTATCAAACATAAGAGTATCAAAACAGAAACAACCACCGACAGGACCGGCAAGAAAACCACTAAGACCACGGAGTCAATGGACGATTTATCCACCTTAACCATGGGGAAAATCACTTGGGAAGGGTCTCGGCTGCAGGTCGCAAGACGTCTGGAGTTTCAGTATGCCCAAGACGCTAGGGACCCCAACCTGCCCAACTATGTGATCAACTGCGGGGAGACCGTCTACGGCTACGACGAAGATGGAAACTTGCAGTTCCAGGGCAATGTGTATTCCGTGGAAAAGAACGTGCAGGCTTCTACCGTGAAGGTGCTGGCCTATGACAATCTGTTCATCCTGACCCGTTCCAAGACCACCCGGAAGTTCAGCAACATCAAGGCGGAGGACATTGCCCGTTCCATTTGCCAGGAAATGGGCATCAAGGTAGGGAATCTGGCCGAAACGGGTATCAAGGTTTCCTTCATCGCCCAAGACAAAACGGGTTACCAGATCATCATGATGGCCTACACGGAATCTTCTGCCCAGATCAATGCCAGTAAAAAGGAAAGTGATCCGGACGTGGTGTTCCACCCGGTGATGGATGGGGACAAGCTGGACGTGATCAAGAAAGGGACGCTCATCGAGAATTTCGAGGCGAACCAGTATTCCAATATCATGAACAGCCGATATAAGGAATCCATCGAGAAGGTGGTCAACAAGATCATGCTCACGGACCAGCAGGGCAATGTGACGGGCTATCAGTCCAAGGACGACTCCATCAAGAAGTACTCCATGGTACAGGCGGTCTACAAGCAGAACCCCAAGAAAGCCATGAAAGACCAGCTGACCAAGATCTTCCATGGTCCTGACCGTACCGGCATCCTTGAGATGCTGGGGGACTATCGGGCCAAGGCTTCCTACTCCATCAAGATCAGCGATATCCTGCCGGAAATGACGGGCCAGTTCTGGATCAAGTCGGATACCCACAGCTTCGAAAATGGGATCCATACGATGAAGCTGGAAATCGAATTCGAGAACCTAATGAACAAACAGGAGCTTACTGACTCTGAAAGGAAGGTGTAAGCCATGGCAGAAATCCCATCGGCAGCGCAATCCATGGCCAAGGTGGTTGACGTGATGCACCAGGTAGCTACCGGGGCCCGGCCAACAGGTACCCAGGTGGGTATCGTGGTCACGTCGCCGCCCGCCCTGACGGTACGTATAAACAACATTGTCTTGGATACAAAGGATTTGTACATCAGTCGGTACCTGCTGCCGAATTACACCCGCCACATGGTGGGGCAGACCAGCAACCGGGCCGGCGGCAGCGGGGAAGCCAAGTACGAGAGCCACAACCATCCCATCGACAACGATGAAACCTGGACGGACACCCTGAAACCGGGGACGCTGGTGACAGTGATCCCGGTAGGCGGGCAGGATGACCAGCTGTACATCATTGCCGACAGCCTGGTGAAGTTATAAGGAGGTGGCAGGTGTGAGTGATGAATATCCCTTCACGGGGACCAGCGCAGAGACCGATTACACGGAAAACCTGAACGTGCCCCTGGAGATGGATTACGATTTCGAAAAGCACGATTTCAAATATGACGGGAACGGGCAGCACATCATTGTATCCGGGAACGACGCCTTGAAAATCTGGATCTACAAAGCCCTTATGACAGAGCGCTTTCGGTATTTGGCCTACAGCTGGCAATACGGACTGGAGGTACGGCCCTACATCGGTAAGGTCATGGGTGGCCAGGAACGCTACAGTGAGATAAAACGGATCATCATCGAATGTCTGATGGTGAATCCCTATATCAAGAGCATCGACAGCATTGAGTTTACGGCAGAGCGTGAGAAGCTGACCGTAGATATCAGCCTGACGACCATTTACGGGGAGGTGAGTGTAAGTGTATGAAGCAGAAAGCCAGGAGACCATACTGAAACGGCTGCAGAAGAATACCGGCGACAGGGTCAGTACCTATGAAGGGACCTTTGCCAATGATGTATTGGCTTCCAACTCCATAGAATTCTACAAACAGGAAGTGGAGCGGGAAGAAATGTACAAGTCAGCTTTTGCCGAAACGGCCAGTGGTGACTACCTGACGCTGATTGCGGCTGACCACGGGGTGGAACGGAAAGAGGCTACAGCAGCCGTGGGGAATGTCCTTGTGAAAGGAACAGGAACCATCCCTGTGGGCACGCTGTTCCAGACGGAAGCAGGGGTAACTTTTACTACTACTACTACTACCGCGGTGAAGAATGAAGCCACCATCCCTGTCAAGTGTACAGAGGCCGGTACGGTTGGGAACGTAGCGGCGAACACCATCACAGTAATTCCCATGAGCATCCCTGGCATCACGTCGGTGAACAATCCAGAAGCCATGGCCGACGGGTTCGACGCTGAAAGCGATGAAGACTTGTATGACCGATTCCACTTCTACGTAACCCAGCCGGCCACCAGCGGGAATGTGAACGACTACATTGAATGGGCCTCCAGTATCCCCGGAGTTGGTCATGTAAAAGTGCTGCCCATCTGGAAAGGTCCAGGTACGGTAAAAGTGCTAGTAACAGACGCCAATGGGGAACCGGCTTCCATGAATCTGCTGAATCAGGTGATTGCTAAAATTGAAAGCGTACGGCCCATCGGTCCAGAAGTGACGGTGGTATCGCCCAGCCTATTCGACCTCACCATTAAGTTAACTGTAACCAACGGCAGCGGAGATGCAGACTACATCAAGACCATGCTAAACAACTATTTCGTGAGCCGAAACTTCAACGGAACCACGATCTCTTATGCCAAAGTCGGGAATATGATCCTGACCGATGAAAAAACGGGAGTCGATGACTACAGCGGGCTTTTGATCAACGACAGTAACGGGAACATCAGTATTACGGATGACCAGATTCCTCATGTGAAAGAGGTGGTGTTCCTGTGAAAGCACCAGATTTCCAATTCTTGAGAACGGACCCGGTAAACCTGAAAAGGTATCTGCCGGTTTTCCTATATCTGAGCCCGGAATTCAAAGCCATCCAGGACAGTTTGCAGAAAGAGCACGAACGTCAGCGGCTGGCCCAGATTGACGTAACCAAACAGTTCCACGCGGAAACGGCTACCTGGGGCATGGCGGCCTGGGAGCGTATGCTGGGCATCAATGTGAATACCAGTGTGGACCTGGAGACCAGACGGGCATCCGTACTGGCCAAAATGGGGAAGCCGCCCACGGTGACTCCCGCTTTCCTGACCAGGATGATTAACCTGTTCACCACAGTGGCTGCCACGCAGATTGTGGAACATCCATCCGAGTATACGGTGGATATTTACCTACCCGATAGCGGAACGCACGATTTCACGAAAATAGACGAGGCTGTGAATACCTACCTGCCAGCCCACCTAGGCCGCACCTACCACTTCAAGACCCATCTGGATGCATCCGAGTACATCGGTACGGTAATTCGGATGGCGTCCAGGGGCGTGGAATGCGGCCTGCTGGCCAACGACGAAGTGCTGCAGACGGCTGTTCTGTGGTCCGTGGATACGCCGGTATTCGAGATAAAAGACGATGCCATCCACCTGACAGAGCTTGGCCTCAAGGCGAACACGGTATGGAACGCCAATACCAGCACAGTGTCTCCCGCTACTGCAGCCCCGGTGGGTGCTACGGATGACGTCTTCGTCATTAACAGTGATGGAACGATACGAGTAAAGGAGTAAGACAATGGCTGAATTTCATCAATGTGTCACCACAAAACAGGGCCTCAACCTGATTGCCCTGTCCAGGGTGAACAAATGCCCTTTGGTGTTTACGAAAATGGCCATCGGCGACAGCAGACCGACGGACACCAGCACCATCAGTGCCATGACGGCCCTGGTCGACGAGAAGCTGACCAGCGACATCACTAGCCTGAAGAAAATCAAGAACACTGACACTACGGAAGGCCGGTACGCAGCGTTCGGGAAATTCTCGAACAGCACGCTGGCCACCGGGTTCCACATCTCTGAAGTGGGCCTGTGGGCCAAGGTAGAATCTTCCTACTACACCGGGGACAGCTGGGATGGGTACACCGGGGATGCTGTCCTGTTCTGCTATGGGTACGCCGACGAAGGAAAAACGGACTGGCTGCCCAGCAAGGATACCCCCATGACGCCCCAGGAAGTCGGTATCTACACCAGCGTGGGTGACGCTGAAACCGTATCCGTCCATGTATCAGATACCCAGACGGTAGGGGAAGCAGAGTTCCAGGCCCACCTGACGGACGTCAACGCCCACAGCGACTTCAAAGGTTGCACGTCGACCGCTAACGGGCAGCGGGGATTTGTTCCCCGTCCCATGGCCGGCCAGGACAACGAGTACTATCTGAACGCTGACGGTACCTGGAAGCAGGTCAAGCAGCGGTCCGTCAAGGACATCATCGACATCATCTATCCGGTTGGATTTGTCATCGCTACCACTGGCGACCAAAACCCAAACCAGCTGTGGGCAGGCACGACTTGGAAACGCACGTTGCAGGGCCGTGTGCCTATCGGAGCTGGCGAATATTGGGAGAACGGGAAAAAGTTTAGCTATTCCGTGGGGGATACGGGCGGCGAAGCTGAACACAAACTCACTGAAAGTGAACTAGCAAAAATCACGCCTAAAATTGCGTCGTCTACGCTGGCTGTATCTAGGGTTGCACAAATTCATGGGGTCGTTACAAATTACTCGTCAACCAACCAATACAAAGATGTTCCGAAAAATGGTTGGTCGGGAACAATTGTCAGCGGTGAAGAATCGGGCGGAGGGGCCAAGGACCACGGAATAGAGGTCCGCAACGTCCTTGAAACCTTGTCCCCTTCTATCGCAATAGGATCTATCGGTGGCAATGAAAGCCACGAAAACAGGCCCCCGTTCCAAGGCGTTTGTTATTGGGTGCGAACCCAGTAGGCAACGCCGCTATACGGCATCCTGTTCTCATGAGCGGCCCCGCCGCCCGTCGTAGAAATGGTGATGTTGTGGGAATGATCGCCAGCGTACGAGATAGGTTCAGTTTTCCATATTCTGGACCCGTCACGGCCTTTATGAGCGCATTTATTGTATTGCCCCCAGTCGTCGCCTAATGAATTACTTAATTGAATATTGTGATTGTGATTCCCTGCAACTGCCGCCGTGGCGAGGTGGCTGTGAGGTGCCAGTTCACTTTCAGCCCGTTAAGCCGTTCTTTCCCAATATGCCACGCCCTGATACGGTTGGCGGTTTTCATGTCCTTCACCAGTCCCAGACGTGCCCAAAGAAACGGTGACAGCGTGGGAATGTGCGCCGTCAGTCGTGGTTTTTCCGAGGTAGTTATCGTGATCTGTTCCGGATGCCCCAGCATACCCACCTTGTGACGAATATTCGCCCAATGGATTGTTTTGTTTTACGTCACCTCTCCCACCGTGGTAATGAGCGCCGTTAGTACTGCAAGCCGCAGAAGCTCTGTGGGTGTGAGGTGCTAGTTCACTTTCAGTGAAAGGAGATAAAAATGCATGTTTTTCAGATTTTAAAAAATAATGTTTTGATCATCGACGGCGACCGCACATACAGCGAGACCGTCGATAATTTTTTACTCGACGCCGGGGCTGTATCCGTCCCGGAATCCGTTATCTATGACGATACACAGGAGTGCTGCGTGGTGGATGGAGATTTTTTACCTTATCCCAACGGCACCTACAGCGGTTACTGTGAACGCATCCAGGACCTGCTGGATGCCCAGGCCAAACGTACCTACGTGCCACCGGCGGAGCTCACGGAGCAAGAGCGACAGGAGGCACAGAAAGCCAGCCTCAAGGCCGACTATGACAGTGCAGTCAAGGACCTGACCGACAGCATGGCCGTGGCTCTCCTGACCGGCGACACGGACGCTCAGGAAAGTATCCGGGCAGATTTTAAAGACCTGCAAGCCCAATACAAGGAGGCGATGGAGAATGTTTAAGATCCCGAAGCGTTGCGAATATTGCGCTCACAAGCTGGTGGACGATAAATGCGTAAACCCGGCCTGCATTGCTTATAAGCCGGAACAGCAAGCCGATGAAAAGAAGGATGGTGAGTCTAAATGACGACAAGAGCAATCGTGCCCAACGGCGATGGCGAAGGATCCCTTGGTATTGAAGGGTTAAATTGGGGAGCTATGTACGTCTCGTCACCGGAAAAGGACGATAACTCTCAGAAAGTGCCTACCACGGCGTGGGTCCAGAAGCTCCTGGCCGATGCCCTGGCTAAACAAAAAGCGGCCTACGAGCAAGCCATCAGCACGGCAGTTTCAGCCGCCCAGACGAAAGCAAAGCTCGACGCCCACCCCGTCGGCTCGTACTACTTCAGCGACAAAAGCACCAGCCCCGCTGACCTGTTCGGCGGTACGTGGGAAGCCCTGCCAGCAGGCTACACGCTCATCGCACAGGGTTCCGGCACAGATGATTTCGGCTCGTTTAACTACGTGGCGGGCACGAAATACGGCGAGCGAATGCACAAGCTCACCACCGATGAACTGCCCCATATCAGAGGAGATGTCCTCGATTTTGCTAGACAAGATCCAAATCAAAAGCTGACCACCCACGGCGTATTTTCGGCTCCTGCATCCATTGAAAATGTCAGCTTCGGGTCAAATCCACAAAGCGGGCAAGGTGACGGGTTTGTCATGGATTTCGGTAAAGATGTCCCTCACAACAACCTGTCTCCCTGCGTGGCGGCCTATGTGTGGAGGCGTACCGCATAGCCACCGATGAGATGCCATCTCATGGTCACAGGATAGCATTGGCCAAGGGTGGGTTTCCACAGACCGAGCCGCAATCTATCTTGTACAATGCTGGTCAATCAAACAACAGCATAAACGGTACTTTCACCGACAGGAAAGTATCTGGATATTATGCTGACGGTAATCATGGCTATTATTTCCAGAGCGAATTTATTGAACCAACAGGCGGCGGCCAGCCCCACAATAATATGCCGCCATACTACACCCTAGCTTTTATCATGAAACTTTAATGGAGGACAAAGCATGAACGACATCATCATCGAGGGATTAAGCACCGTAGTAAGCCTTGCCGTGGGCGGGCTTATCGGCTACATCGTGGCTTACGTTACAGGACTGCGAGCAATTCGGAAGGGGATGCAACTTATCTTGCGTGCGTCCCTAAACGATATGTACATCCGGTTCAAGCAAATCGCGCCTACAGCCGAAGAAAAACAAGTCTTTGAAGAAATGTATGGAGTTTACGAAAAGCTGGCTGATAACGGCGTTATGACGGCAAAACATGACGCTGTTCTCCACATGGCCGAGGAAGTGAGAAAGTGAAGGAGTTACAAAAGGCACTGTTACGTATCATGGGTGGCATGGGGAGAATGAAGGTTAAAGGGTTGCCACGAGCCTTGGTAATTATTCTTATGCTACTTATCATCGGGAGCGTATGTCTGTATATTGGCGGTTGGTTATGGCTATTCCATACCGGAAAGATTGACCTAGGGGCTATGAACAGCTTGCTACAGACACTCACAGGAGCAAGTTTTATCGCCGCTGTCGGATTCATCGGGAAAAGTTTAATAGACGACGACGGGAACGGAGTGCCTGATGAGTGGGAAGAGGAGGAAAAAGATGATAACACAAACGTTCGTTGATTATGGACTAATGTTTGAACCACTCATGGAACGAGGGAGAACCGATTTAATTGTAATCCACCATACCGGGAATCCCACGGATGATGATTTAAGTGCAGAAGAGATTCATGAATCACATCTGGCGCAAGGCTGGGCTGGAATTGGTTATCATTTTGTCATCAGAAAGGACGGTTCCATTGAGCTGGGGCGTCCCATGGATACCATAGGTGCTCATGCCTACGGATATAATAATTGTTCTATCGGGATTCACGTTTGCGGCAATTTTGAACTGGCAGAGCCAACACCACAACAAATTGAATCCTGCGCTACCCTCGTTGCTTGGCTGGCAGATAAATACGGCATTGACATTGATACTGAGACCGTAGTTGGACACCGTGATTTAATGGCCACAGCTTGTCCGGGATATACCCTGTATAGCCAGCTACAAACGATCAGAGGCAAGGCCATATGGTATCAACAGCACTACGACGAGGACGGGCAGTACCATGATTAGGCTTCAAACAAGCATACGAATTAAGTTTTTCGCCTATACCTTTGTATGCTTTCTAATCGGCTTTCTGACGGGTTTTAGCTACCGTGCGATAAATCACAAATGCACACTGCAAAAAACACCTCAAAACGAAAGTGTGACGGCAAAAACTGAGACAAAAACAAAAACCGTTGTTCGCTACGTCGAAAAGAAGAGTGAACGAGATTCGGATGTTGATATTTCCATTCCCAAGCAGACTTTGACAGTCAAAGTTAACGGGAAAGAACAAACTTTCCAAAAATCAGATAACGAGAAGTACGTTCTTGATAAAAACAAAATTGCCTTGGAACAGCAGTCCAAGGCATCGATCGATATTAAAGTTCCCACCATTGACAATACCCGCCGCTGGGAGCTTGGTGTTGGCGTGGATAAGCACGGACAGCCCGCTGGCATGGTAGGGTTCCCCGTAAAGGGAAATGTCGGCGGCTGGGTGGCAGGAAGTAAGTCTACTGTCATGGGCGGGATTAAAGTACATTTTTGATGGAGGGAAACATGGGAAAGGGCGAAACCTATGAAGAATTTGTCGACAAATTCAAACCCAAACTAACTACTGACGATTGCTATACGCCGGAAAACGTCTATGAAACGGTGAAGGCATGGGCGATCAAGGAATACGAATGGGGGGGAGACCTATCGTTCGACCGTTCTGGCCCGGCGGCGACTATCAGAAATACGAATATCCCGATGGTTGCGTAGTGATAGACAATCCACCATTTTCTATTTTGACGAAAATTCTTAAATGGTACAACGAACGGGGGATCGACTATTTCCTGTTCGCTCCACAGCTGACCTGCTTCAGCAACCATATCAGCCATTATGTATGTGTAGGCAGTAATATCACATATGCCAACGGTGCTCTGGTGCCGACGTCCTTCGTCACAAGCCGGGGCCCGCTAATCCGGTCTGCACCTGACCTGTGGAGGGATTTGGATGCCGTGAATCGGTTGAACAGCAAAAAGGTCAAGGGGCCACAGCAGCCAAAATACAGATATCCAGACAACGTCTTAACGGCCAGCCGGGTGGCGCTATTCAGCCAAATGGGCATCGACTACCAGACAGACGTGGGTGTGTATACCCGGGCTCTGGACAGCCAGAGAGCTAAGCATAAAACGATATTCGGTGGCGGGTACATCGTTCCCCAGAAAGCCGCCAGACAGGCGCAGGAAGCCAATACCTATAAATGGAAACTGTCGGAACGGGAGCTGAAAGAACTGATGGGTGCTGAAGCTGCCGCAAAATGAAGAATCCCCGTAGAGTCAGGCATTAACTGGCTTTACGGGGCATTTTTTGTAAACCGTTTGACACAGGAATAAATGGCTAATAAAATAGATGTGTTAGGAGGTGGAGAAATATGTGTAGCGCAAAGAGCAAGCTTATCATTGCATATACTGGACCGCTAGTAGATGATGGGACTATGGACGTACAAGAACTAGGGCCTGCATTAATGGCATTGAGTGCACTTGTTAATGAAGCAAACAAAGTCCTGAATGATGATAATTCTACTATTGCAGTAAAGGTAAATGCTGATTTTAAAAAAGGTTCTTTTGAAATTCAGCTGGAACTAATTAGAACATTAGCGGCACAGCTACAAAGTTTATTTACGCCTAACGTAACTATGGAACAATTAATAGCTTACTTAGGGTTAGCCGGCAGTGTGCAATCACTGGTAGGTGGCCCCAATTTAGTTGATGTTATTAAGTGGGTCAAAAACAGGGTTATTACTAAGGCTACGAAGCATAAAGATGGAACTGTAACATTAGAATCTGAAACAGATCATATAACAGTTAATGTGAATGTAGTAAATATATATCAGTCTGTACCTGTTCGTGAAAGCTTTGATAAATTAGTAGAGCCAACAAGACGGGAAGGCATAGATTCCTTTCAAGTTAGAGCGGATAAAGATAAGACCGTTGTTCAGAGTATAAAAAAAGAAGAAGCAAAATGTTTTGAATTCGACAGCGGAAAAATAGGAAATGTAAAAGAGAAGGTAGAAGTGACAGAAACAGATGAATGGGTAAATATATTAACTGTAAATTTTGAAGATTTGAAGTGGCGGTTTATGTCTGATGAAAATAAATTCTATGCTAAGATGGATGATGAAGATTTTATCAAGCAGATTGATAACGGGGATCAATCTTTTACCAAGGGCGACATGTTGAAAATCCGACGTGAACGAACACAAATACGCAAAGCGGATGGAACAATAAAAAATGAATACAAAGTAATCAAAGTTTTGGAATTTCAAAAAAGAGCCAAAGAAATAGAATTGCCATTTGAGGATGGAGAATAATGAAAGCCCCTGCATAATAGGGGCTATTTTTTTACTTGACATTATACCGTATATGCGGTATAATAAAACCATAGAGAGGAGGTGAAACGGTGGACTTATTAAAAATGGCCGCAGAAGTTACAACAGGAATTGGGTTGATTTTGACAGGGATCTACCAAATCCTGAAGAACATCATTGGCCACTGATTGTAGGGGAGGAAAGTCCTCCCCTTACTCATCATAAGTCTATCAAAATACCATGAAAAAATCAATTTGGCACTGTGCATTTTTAGGAGTGGGTTGCCTAGCGATGTTGAATGACCAAGTCCAGTTGGGAATGGTTCTACTTGCGCTTGGACTTTTCTTTTTATTCAAGGGAGGAAAATAATGTTGAATGATGTGATGACTTTGGAAGAAGCTGCTGAGCTTTGGAATAAGTCTACCGACTCCTTAAGGCAGGCTTGTATTAGCCGACAAGGAAGACCTCCACGCTTTAATATTGGCGTGGAGGCGGTACAGTCGAAAAGAATCTGGCTCGTTACTCGTGCTGGGATGGAACGGGTGTTTGGACCTTTGGACGGCAAAAATACGGCAAAAAAATGATGTGAAAAGGAACTTTTGATGTGATAAATATCGAGAAGGCAATTATGGACACTGTGATACAACCTAGTGTTTGGGATTTGTGGTGGAAAATTGCTATATATCACGACAACGCCAAATAACGAAAAAAGAAGCCTGCATCCTTTGTGGATGCGGGCTTTTCTATGTCTGGTCTTTTCTCTCTGAATTCACTTCATGGAGTCAATTCGCCTTGCCAAGGCAAGGAAACGAAACAAAAGGGCTTACATATTCGAATTGAAAACGGATTGTTTGGCGGTGGATATGAAAGGCAAGGGAGCAATTTTTATAGCCTTTTAAGGCATGGTGATGTAAATCAGGTCGCTTACTTAATGCCGTTCACCTGTTAAGCCTCTTGCAATTCCGGTCCTGTCGTGGGACTATTGGCTAAGGGGTATTTTGAAAGCACGGTGTTTTTTCCGTATGGCCTATTTTCGTATCTTGGTTGTTCATTCGATTTCCATCTAGTTAAAAGTGAAAGCCATCAAAATAAGTAAAATTCTTTTAGCTGCACCATTAATGTTGACTATGAAAAGTTAAGGAACGAGGAATTGAACGATTGAGGAGCTGTAGGATTGGATTCTGATTGAACGCAAAATGATGAACATAGGACAAAGGAAACAATAATCCAGTATGGCATTTTTGGCTGTAAAACGGTCTTTCTGTGCTATACTGGTAAGTAGAATTGTGAGGAAGCCACACTTCCAGGAAGGAGCAGAGACGATGGCAAATACAAGACAAGAGGCATGGGACCTCATCAAGGAATACAATAAGGAACCTTTTCATCGGCAGCATGCCCTGACCGTCGAAGGCTGCATGCGGTATTTTGCAAAATCCTTGGGCTATGGGGATGAAGAGGAGTTTTGGGGGCTTGTAGGATTGCTCCATGATCTGGACTATGAAAAATATCCGGAAGAACATTGCCGCGTAGAAGACAAGATTCTCAGGAAAAAAGGCTGGGATGAAAAACTCATCCACGCTGTCGTCAGCCATGGTTATCCTCGCTGCAGCGATGTGGCGCCGGAACTTGAGATGGAAAAGGTCCTTTATGCCGTGGACGAACTTTCTGGACTTATTGGGGCTGCGGCTCTCATGCGTCCTTCCAAGAGTGTCCAGGACATGGAGGTGAAATCCCTCAAGAAAAAGTTCAAGGACAAGCATTTTGCTGCGGGCTGCAGCCGTGACGTTATTAAGGAAGGCGCTGACATGCTGGGCTGGGACCTCAATAAACTTTTTGAGGAATCCATCCTTGCCATGAGAAGCTGTGAAGCTGCTGTGGCCGAGGCCATGAAAAAGGCTGAGGCCTAAGAAAAATAAAAAAGACCGATGAAGGGGATAAGTCCCTTTGCTTCATCGGTCTTTTTTGATGCACTTGTTCTTAGGCTTTCTTGAATCCCATCATGGGCACCGTGGCCTTACAGAGCACTACGGCAAGAAGACTGGAAACAACGTTGCTGACAGCCATGCTGACAGCGCAGTTGATGGCAGAGGCATAGCTCACGGCATAAGGAACGCCAAGGATAAAGTATTTGAAGGAAAAACGGATGACCGGTTCTGTCACGACGTTCACAAGGGATCCGACCAGGCAGGCAAAGAGCACGCCGCGTCCCAAGGTGGCAGAAGCATTTAGCTTAGCAGAAAATAGATGTTTTCCTGCTTCGGCTACCGCCCATCCCAGAAGAAACTTTGCAAGGAACGTGGGCGGTGCTGATGTAGTGTAGCCCGCAAGGACATCGGCAAGAAAGAGCCCCACGGCTCCTGAAAGGGCCCCATATTTGGCGCCTAAGAGGAGGGCAGAAACCATGATGAAGGCGTGGCCCACGTAAATCTTTCCAGTAAGACCCATGCCCATGGGAATCTCAATGCGCAGGTAGGAAAAACAGGCAAAGGCCATGGCGGCAAAAAGACCCGCCAAGGTAAGCTTATGGACTTGTTCTTTGGTCATAAAAGGTCACATCCTCATTACATGATTGGAATCATTATAGGTTGAAAGCGATTGAAATGTAATGGACGGTTTGAGAAAAAATAAGGAAAAAGTGTACCGGTTCGTTCCATATGGGCAAGAAAAAACAAGACAATCCTGTCTCTTGATTCACGAAAAGATCGCTTTGCTGTGGTATAATATGAACAGAATAACATGACCGCAATGGCGGATGAAAATATAGGGAGGCACTGTTATGGCTTACTATGCTAGACCGGAGGAAATCCTCTATCATACCCACCTTTCCCAAAACATGCTCATGGGCGCAAAAATTGCACTTCTGCCAGGTGACCCTGGACGTGTACAATCATTGGCAGAGGCTATGGGACCTGCTGTGGAGCTCGTGAGCCATCGGGAGTATACAAGTTATTTGGCTCAAGTGGCCAGTCAGCCCATTCTTGTTATTTCAACAGGCATGGGTGGTCCTTCAACGGCAATTTGTCTTGAGGAACTGGTCCGTCTTGGCATTAAGCGGGTCATTCGCGTAGGAACGACAGGATCCATCAAGGACTCTCTTGATCTGGGCGATGTTGTCATTATCAAGGGAGCTGTCCGTCTTGAAGGCACAAGCACCCATTATGCCCCTATTGAGTTTCCTGCTGTCGCTGATCTTGATTTGACACAGCTTTTGGTCTATGCGGCTGAAATGGAACATATTCCTTATGAAGTGGGCATCTGCGTTTCGAGTGATACCTTCTGGCCAGGTCAGGAGCGCTATGATAGTTTTACCGGCTACGTCCTGCGGCGCTTCCAAGGGAGCATGAAAGAGTGGCAGCAGCTGGGCGTGACCAACTATGAAATGGAAACGGCCGCTGTTTTTGTGACCAGTCAGGCCTTGGGCCTTAAGGCGGCGAGCATCTGCGGCGTTGTTGCCAAAAGAACGGAAAGCGAGGAAATCGCTCCGCCTGAAATCTACCATCGGGCAGAAGTGCGTTTCCAGAAAATTGTTAAGCGAGGACTTGAGGAACTGCTGCAAAGGGAGTGAGAATCATGAAACGCTGCATCATCTTGATGATGGATTCCTTTGGTATCGGGGCAGCTTCTGACGCTGCCGCGTTTGGCGACAGCGGGGCTGATACGTTGGGCCACATTGTGGAATGGTACGGAAAGCATTGTCCTTCCATTCCTTTTCATCTGCCTCATTTGACAAGTATTGGCCTTGTTAATGCCCATACCCTCAGTACAGGTCATCCCTTGCCATATTCCATAGGAACAGGACCAATCAAAGGAGCTTATACATATGCCAAGGAAATCAGCCGCGGTAAGGATACGCTGAGCGGACACTGGGAACTGACCGGTGTGCCTGTTGATTTTGATTGGGGTTATTTCCCCGATGTTCCCCATTGTTTTCCTAAAGATATCGTTGATGGACTTATTACTGGAGGCAACCTGCCCGGTGTATTGGGGGAAAAACATGCGTCAGGAACGGAAATCATCAAGGAACTGGGATGCGAACATATGAGGACGGGCAAACCTATCATCTATACCTCCGCTGATAGTGTTCTCCAGATTGCCGCTCATGAAGAGACCTTTGGCCTCGAACGGCTCTATACCCTTTGTGAAAAGGCATTTGACTTGGTAAGACCCTATCATATTGCCCGTGTCATTGCCCGTCCTTTTGTGGGAACGGCACCGGAGAACTTTACCCGGACCGGCAATCGTCATGACTATGCCGTGGCTGCACCGGAAAAGACCTTGGTGGACCGGGCCTATGAAGAGGCCGGTGGAACCTATGCCATTGGCAAGATTGCAGATATCTTTGCTCATCGTGGAATTACAAAACAATACAAGGCCACTGGTCTATCCGCTCTTTTTGATGCGACCTTGGAGGCCCTTGAAGACGCTGGGGACCGCAGCCTCATTTTTACGAATTTTGTTGATTTTGATTCTTCGTATGGGCACCGTCGTGACGCAGAAGGGTACGGGAAAGGACTGATGCTGATTGACAGCCGTCTCCCTGAACTTGAAGCCCGCCTAACCCCTGGCGACCTCGTTCTTGTGACAGCTGATCATGGCTGTGATCCCACTTTCAAAGGTTCGGACCACACACGGGAACATGTTCCGATGCTCTTTTTTGGAAAGGGGGTAAAACCGGGGCCTTTGGCACCGATGAAAACCTACAGTGATGGAGGACAGATCCTTGCCCATCATTTGGGACTTACGCTTAAGCGGGGAACTTTTCAGGAGGTGATGGATCATGAGGCACGCTAAGAAAACGCTTATGGCACTTCTTTTTTTCCTTGTGGCCTTGCTTGCCGGAAATCTTGCTTTTGCCGCACCTTCAGCATCGAAAGACGCTCTGTCCCGCAAAGTCATTGCTTTTTATTGCTTTGACGGGACGGGAAAAGTGACGCCGTCCCTAAGGAACCTATGGCAGCGGCAAGTGCGGCAGGCGTATCCGCGCGTTTCCTATACCTTCCTAGATGACCCAACCATCCTGCAAAAGGGGCGGGCTGGACTCCTTTCCTTAATCCAAGGCGGCGATGAGCTCACGGCAGGTGATCTCGAACGGGTCACTGCTGCAACGGAAGCGGATGTCGTGGCTGTCATGGTTGTCCATACGATGGAATCTTACTATGTTGAGGCCCTGTTCCCCTTTTGGGAAGATGGCCCTGAAACCTATGTGAGGACCCTGTCCGCTGCTGATTTTTACCTTTATCGCAAGGAAGATGGAAAATTTAAGAAAAAATTCCTGCGCAAGGCGGAAACTAAGGATGCAGCCCTTGCCACTGCACCGGAAAAGGAAATTCAGTATGCCCTGAGCGATTTTGCCCGTTCTTTCGAAGGCTTGCCGCTCATCTAAAATCGTTCATGACATCCCTGCAAAAAAGTGGGGATGTTTTTTCTTTATGTTGTTGAAACAACGGATTCCTGAAGCTTCTCCGCTTACAATAAAAGCATCAATTGATGAACCATTCCATTCAAATAAGTGGGCTGTGGCCCAGAAAGAGAGGATTTGAATATGTTTTGTTATCAGTGCCAGGAAACAGCAGGGTGCAAAGGCTGCACCGTCAGCGGTGTCTGCGGGAAACGCCCCGAAGTTGCAGCGCTTCAGGATCTTTTGGTCTATGCAACCAAAGGGTTGAGCAGTGTCACGACAGCTCTTCGTAAAGAGGGAAAGGACGTGGCTATTGATGTCAACCATATGGTCACGCTGAACCTTTTCACGACCATTACGAATGCCAACTTTGATGAGGTCTCCATCCGCACCCGTGTGACGGAAACCCTTAAGAAAACGGCAGAACTGCGTGCACAGCTGCAGGATGTATCCGGGCTTTCTGAAGCGGCCCTCTGGTCTGCACCGGAAACGGACTATGCAGCAAAGGCTGCCGAAGTCGGCGTCCTTTCCGAATCCAATGAAGATATCCGTTCTCTTAAGGAAACCATCACCTATGGCCTCAAAGGTCTTGCTGCTTATCTTCATCATGCAAATGTCCTGAATCATGAAGATGAAGACGTTGATGCTTTTATTCAGCGTGCCCTTTCCGATATCCAGAAAAAAGACATTAGTGTTGATGGTCTTGTCGCCCTGACCCTTGAAACGGGTAAATACGGTGTTCAGGGCATGGCTCTTCTTGATACGGCTAACACGGATACTTACGGGCAGCCAGAAATCACGGAAGTGGACCTTGGTACCCGCAGCAATCCGGGGATCCTTATTTCCGGTCATGATCTGAAGGACCTGGAAATGCTTCTGGACCAGACGGCTGGAACGGGCGTCGATGTTTATACCCATGGTGAGATGCTGCCGGGCCATTACTATCCCTTCTTCAAGAAGTATCCGCATTTTGCCGGCAACTATGGCAATGCTTGGTGGAAGCAGCGCGATGAATTCGAAAGCTTCAATGGTCCGATCCTGATGACAACAAACTGCATCGTACCTCCGAAAGACAGCTACAAGGGGCGTCTGTGGACGACCGGGGCTGCCCAGTATCCGGGCTGCCGTCATATCGAAGGGGCTGCCGATGGATCGAAAGATTTCAGTGCCATCATCGAGCAGGCTAAATCCTGCAGTGCCCCGACAGAGATTGAAAGCGGCAAGATCGTCGGCGGATTTGCTCATAATCAGGTCCTTGCTCTGGCTGATAAGGTCGTAGACGCTGTTAAGAACGGCGCCATCAAGAAATTTATTGTCATGGCAGGTTGTGATGGCCGTCATACAACCCGCGATTATTACACCCAATTTGCCAAGGCACTGCCGAAAGATACGGTTATCCTCACGGCTGGCTGCGCAAAATATCGTTACAATAAACTGAAACTCGGCGATATTGGCGGCATTCCCCGCGTCCTTGATGCCGGTCAATGCAACGACTCCTACTCCTTGGCTCTCATTGCCCTGAAGCTGAAGGAAGTCTTTGGCCTCGATGACGTAAACAAGCTTCCTATTGTCTACAACATTGCCTGGTATGAACAAAAGGCTGTTATCGTTCTGCTTGCCCTCCTGAGCCTAGGCGTCAAGAATATTCACCTGGGACCCACACTGCCTGCCTTCCTCAGCAAGAATGTTGCTAATGTTCTTGTTGAAAACTTTGGCATTGGCACCATCTCGAATGTAGAAGATGACTTGGCCCTCATGATGAAATAGAATCGAGAAAGAATAGAAGAAAGCTCCTATCTGAACCTAGCATTTGGATGGGAGTTTTTTTCATGGTAAAAATCGAGTATTCCTATGAGGCTGTAAGCCTCAGCGAGAAAGACTTGATCAAAGAAAGTGGGGACCCTTAGTCACAGTAAGGGCTGTGAGGAGATCATTGGAAGCCATCAGGAAAATAGACTGTGCCTCCTGTCCATCGATGCCTAAGCGCCAACTCTGCTCCCATCTAAAGGCTGCTATGTACAGCTGGGAAAGAAAGGAAAGAAAGGATAATACGCGATTCCCTTATCCTCAAAAAGTAAATTCCAAAGAAACAGGGAGCCAGGAAGGAAAAAAATTCGATGTAACCGGATGGAAATAAAAGAATAAAAAAAATAGTTCGGGACAAAGCGAACATAAAAAAACAATAATGTAAAATACAAAGAATAAAGAGTAAAAAGATGGAAATTAATGAAAAATCAAGAGTATAGAAGAAATTTTTACGAAATAAACCTAATTATTCCAAATAAAACGGATAATATGAGTTTTGCCTAAAAGCCCCATCTGTGCTATTATAATCAAGCACTCTCCCGAAGGGGTGAGGCTCACAAAAAGAACTTCTAGGAGCAACGAAAAAAAGTGTTGACAAGATGTTCGAAAAGTGATAAACTGAACAAGCTGTCACCGATGAGAATGACAGCGAGGAACGAACCTTGAGAACTGAATATTGATTGACAGATGTGCGGGTCAAGTCACTTTAGTGACGCGACCGAGTCAC
>ENA-ORTZ01000526-ORTZ01000526.1-human-gut-metagenome-genome-assembly--contig:-NODE-526-length-32130-cov-3.996664_pt1 | contig 32130 bp, 47 predicted proteins | sample MGYA00242075_ERZ509199 | MGnify/ENA primary metagenome ERZ509199 (study PRJEB26280, sample SAMEA2338824) | human gut metagenome | biome: human gut; feature: human-associated habitat; material: faeces...
AGAACGCGCCGTCGTTAACGAGCGGTTTCTTATTTTAGGCGACATCCATCTAGGAGATGTTGAAGGGGTGCTTTCCGAGAAAGCAAAGAAGAAAGGAACGAAGAACCATGGCGAAAATGAACCTGAAATTTAGAGATTTCTTAACCTTATTAAGTCCGGCGCAGTATATCACGGTACAGGACGAAGACAATCCATTAAAACAGGGAGAATCTGACACGATCTTCAAAGGAAAAGTCGCGAAAGCCCGTCGGGAAGAAGAACTGGCAGACCGTGAAGTAAAAATGATAGCACCGACAGGAGATCCAGATCTTCCGGGAACTTATGTTTTCAAGATCTGGTTATATAAATAATGACAGTCGGAGAGATCAGGGAAGTATCGCAGCCGTCGGCGCGGGCATGGATCGAAAAAGACGGGAACGTATTATTCGCAGACTGGTTTTACAAGGTCCCGGAAGACCTACTGAAAGCAAAGGTCAAAGAATTTGCATTTGCGCCGGAAATCTGTCACAAGAACTGGGAAAAATTAGGACTTACAAGCCCGATGCAACCGGAAGAAATGCCGGACTATAGTTTTTCTGATTTAATGATGAAACTTTACTACAGAATGAAAATATAAAGGAGATCTAACCAATGGCACTAAACAAAGCATTATTCAGCAGCGACAAAGAGGACTGGGCGACGCCACAGGATTTTTTCGACAGCTTAAACGAAGAATTTCACTTCAATTTAGATCCGTGTGCAGATCCTGAAAATGCAAAATGCGACCGATTCTTCACAAAAGAAGAAAACGGACTTTTGAAGGATTGGGGGGGGGGGGGGTTGCGTTTTTTGCAATCCGCCATACGGAAGGAAGACAACGGGAGAATGGATCGAAAAGTGCTACAAAGAAGCACAAAAAGAGAATACGACCGTTGTTGCACTTATACCGGCACGTACTGATACAAAGTTTTTTCACGATTACATATACGGGAAAGCGGAAATCCGGTTCGTTCGCGGGCGGCTTCGCTTCACAGACGACGAAGGGAACGCGAGCGATCCCGCGCCCTTCCCTTCTATGGTAGTTATCTATAACGGGGAGCGGGTGAAGCAATGAACGAAGGCTTATTTTTCAGACGCGCAGATGGCGCAGAAATTCCCGTGAAAGAGGTTGAAGGGCTGAAAGGCGACGGGCTTTTAATCCTTATGACAGAAACGTTCCTTCGTGAAGAGGATATGCAGAAAATGCAACAGAGCATTGAAAGGCGTATCGGGGACGGGACGCGGGTTCTTGTGCTTGATGCACAGATCAAAAAGGTTATGCGGCTGGAGGTGTGAACGTGGAATATATATGCACACTTCCGGAAAAGGCAAAGAAAAAAGATTGTAGCGGGTGCGAGCATTGTGGCTGGGAAACGGCAGAGGCGGAACGCCGCCGCGCCTACCTTTGCGAACACGGCTTGACGCTATGCGCGGACGGCTTGCGCCGTCTGATTATTTCAAAGAACGGAGGTACAGAAGAATTGAAGTACAAAGTATGCGACCATTGCGGCGCACACCTTGACAACGGGGAAACGTGCGATTGTCAAAAGGACGCGGGCGAAAGCAACAGCGACGAGGAAAGGAGCGCGAACAATGACAGGAATTAACGAGGTTGCAAAGCAAATTCACGAAAACGCCGTCGATCACGGCTGGTGGGACGAAGAACGGAGCTTCCCCGAAATTATCGCGCTTTGCCATTCGGAGCTATCCGAAGCACTGGAGGAATACCGGAGCGGGCGACCGTTTGAGTGGTACGCTTGCGAAGAATGCGAAAGCGGCAGACCGTGCGATCCGGAAGATCAGTACGATTGCGCGAATTATTCCTTCAAGGAAAAATGCGAACACCGTTCCAAAAAGCCGGAAGGGATCGCGGTTGAAATGGCGGATTGTATCATTCGTATTTTGGACTGGTGCGAAAAAGAAGGTATCGCCATTGACCGGATTATCAGCACAAAGCACGAATACAACAAAAGCCGCCCGTACAGGCACGGCGGCAAGAAATGTTAAACACCCGCGAGCGGGTGCGGACATACCTATTTATATAAGAAAGGGGCTTTTTAATATGACAGAGAACAAACACGGCTTCGCGCCGAAACAGGAAATTACGATCGGCGGGATCGCCTTCACGATTATTCAGACCGCCGAAAGCTGGGTGAAGTGTATTGCTTCGGATTGTATCGGGGAACGAGCATTCGACGCGCAGAACCGAAACGATTTTGCCGCGTCCGATATTCGCGAGTTCTTGAACGGCGAATTTCTGAAAAGGCTGATTGCGGAGGGCGCGCCGGAAGAAATGTTCGAGCATTTCAATATTGACTTGACCGCTGACGACGGTTTGAAGGACTACGGCGGAGATCGCGTCCGTGTCGGGCTTATCACGTGCGACGAATACAGGCTTCTTCGCGGCAACATTCCGGCACTTCCGGATACTTGGTGGTGGACAGCTACACCGGACAGCCCGAAAAATCCTTACGTCCGCTTCGTCATTTCCGACGGCGCGTTGAGCAGCAACAACGCTTACTACGGGCTCTGGGGCGTTCGCCCGCTTTGCGTTCTGAAATCTGAAATCTTGAAATCTTACCTTGACGGGGATATGAAGAAGCGCGCCGAAGCGGTGGATATGATGAAGCATATTGCGGCGGCGTGGAACATTCAGCCGGAAGAGGTTTTTGAGGAAGGAAGGTAATTCACAATGACAATGTTTGAATTTATGCAAAACGCCTTCTTCCTGCTTTGCGGGATCGCCTGTATTGCGGTGGCGGTGCTGATCGTATATTGCGTAATCGTGGCAATTATCCGCACTTGCAGGATCGACAGGAAGAGAGGTAACGGAAATGGACGAAATCAAGATCGACGCGGCAACGCTTGAAGAAGCTGGCGCGGCAATCGGGTTTATGTTCGCCGCATTGCTTCGAGGCTTCAAAGACGGTATGGACGCTTACGACGTGATGGAGGCGGCAAACGATATTAAAGAGGTACGCGAAACCGAAGAGCCGTTGAAGCGTGATCCGGTAAAAACTGAAATTGGGGATTGCCGGAAGTGCTGGTGCGATCAATGCGAACGGCTGGAGGAATGCGAGAAAATCCGCGAAGGATACACGCCGGACGGGATACGCCCTTTCCCGTGCGTCGGTTGCGCGGATGGAATGCGCTTCAAACCTTGCGAAGAAACGAAATGCGAAGATTTCGTGCAAGGCGAAGGGCTTAACAACGGATAGACAAAAAGAACCGTCCTGTATGGGCGTACAGGACGGTTCTTCCCCGTTGAGGGGCGCGCCGTTTAAGGCTATTCAATACATTTGTTATTATAGCACGAAGGCGGCTTCTTGTCAAAGGAAGGCGGCTTGACGTATGCAGAGAGTAAAAAGAAGGATATTTTCGGGCGCTGTATGCGAACAGGAAGTTTTCAACATATCGGACAGGCTTACCGATATAAAGAAGGCTGAACCGCGCCCGCGATTTAAGACAGAGGAAGAACGGGAACAACACCGGATCGGAATATCAAGAAGAAAACACGCGCGGCTGGTAAATGAAAACTTTTCCCCGCGTTCATTATATAGCACGCTGACGCTGGACGACGAAAACGAAGTACATACCTTCAAGGAAGCGAAGCGGATACGCGATCTATTCGTGCGGCGGCTGAAATACGCCTTCCCCGATGCCGTGATCTTTATTTATTTAGGACGCGGCAAGAACACGAACAGAATTCACGCGCATATGCTTTCGGACGGCATACCGGAAGAAGCGATCAAGAAACAATGGATTTACGGAAGTATCGTCCGGATCGACCATCTACGCGAACATAACTATTATGACGGGATAGATCACGGACAGGATTACACAGGGCTTGCGAACTACCTTTTCGACCATTGGACACCAGAACAGGGCGGACACCGTTGGAAGCAAACGCGCAACGCACGGAAGCCGGAACGTGAAACGCCGACCGTCGCGAAGAGGGTTTACACGGAGAGCAAGCCACCACGCCCGCCGAAGGGTTATATATTAGTAGAAACAAAAAGCACGAAGTACGGATACCTTTATTTTAAGTATGTGTTAGAGCCACCGAAGCGAAAGCGGAAACGTGCGGTGAAAGATGGCAAAAGCTGATTTCAGATCAGCATTTATAAAGCCTTGTAAATGTGTAACGTTTGGCGACGAAGCATAGCTTCGATCACAGAAGAAGCCTTCGAGATAGATTTTCATTTATTCCCCGTCGCCTGTTTATCGAAGATCACGAGAGGATCAGCCCGTCAAGGTTGCGAAGCACGGCAAAGCCGCTTGACCTTTACGGGGTGATCCGTGAGTGATAGAAAACAGGACAGCGGCGGGGAAAGAAAATCTATCAAGGCGGCTTCAACTTTTCCACAATGAAGGCTGGGGAAATGTGCATAACAGATCGGGACGGGTTTCATTCCTTTGAGCCTGTCCCCCTCCCAGCGGGAGGGGCGGAGGGGTGGGAGAAAGAGAACGGAAGGAGGCGATCGACGTTGCTTGAATTGAATAGGCTTTATAATCTGGATTGTATGCAGGGAATGAAGGAGTTTCCGGACGGCTTCTTTGATCTTGCGATCGTTGATCCGCCTTATGGGATTGGGATTGACGGACAGCGGAAGCGCGTTTGCAGAAATCCGAAGCACAACAGGAAAGAGCATTCGCGGGAAGGCTGGGACAATGAACCGCCGTCAGAAGAATATTTCAGAGAGCTTGAACGGGTATCCCGAAATCAAATCATTTGGGGCGGGAATTACTTTGTTCCGGTGCTGAAACAGGCGCACAAAGGCTGGCTTGTATGGGATAAGGGGCAACGCGGGCTTTCAATGTCTGATTGTGAGCTTGCATACACCAGCTTTGACACGCCGACGCGGATTTTTACCTTGAACCGCGTTGAATTGCAAATTGAAGGGACGATACACCCTACACAGAAGCCCGTGAAGCTGTATGAATGGGTTTTGTCCCTATTTGCCCGAAAGGGTATGAAGATTTTAGACACGCACGCCGGAAGCGCAAGTTCCCTTATCGCTTGCCACAGGATCGGCGGGCTTGATTACGTTGGCTTTGAAATAAACGCAAAGTATTTCGAGGCGGCGAACAGGCGGCTTGAAACAGAGAAAGCACAAATCCGCCTGTTTGATCTGCTGGAGGAACAGGAAAAGGCGGCACAAACAAAGCTGTTTTGACGAAGGGAGGAAACACGATGCAGAAAAAGACAGTTTACCTTGCGGGAAAGATTACGGGCGATCCGTTATACCGTTCAAAATTCTATGAAGCGCAGAAGAAGCTGGAGAAAGGCGGCTTTATCGTCGTCAATCCGGCGTTACTGCCTTCGGAGGGCTTCACGTGGGAAGCCTATATGCGAATGGCGGGCGCAATGCTGAATGAATGCGCCGAAGTCTGCTTCCTTCCGGATTGGAAAGAGAGCAAAGGCGCGCAACGCGAGTTTGACGAAGCATTTGTGCAGGAAAAGCCGTTTTTCTTTTTTGAGGAATGGGAGGCGAAGCAAAATGCGAAAGAATAACGCGCCTTCCCTTCCCATACCTACGGAAGCGGAAGAACAAATCGCCCTTTTCGAGTGGGCGGAGCTTCAAAAGGGGCAATTTCCGGAATTGGCGCTTTTGTATCACGTTCCAAACGGCGGAAGCCGGAACAAGATCGAAGCGGCACGCCTTCGGGCGCAGGGCGTGAAATCCGGCGTTCCCGATCTTTGCCTTCCGGTTGCACGCGGGGCAAGTCACGGGCTATACATTGAGCTTAAACGACAGCGCGGCGGAAGGATTAGCGAAGAACAGGTGCGCTGGATCAACGGGCTTTTGAAACAGGGATACGCGGCGGCGATCTGCAAGGGATGGCAGGAAGCCGCAAGCGCGATTACTGACTATCTACGGCAGAAAACGGAGGGCTGAAAATGGCGAAGAAAAAAGCGGGAATTTCCGAAGAGGTACGAGAAGCGATCAACAAAGCCGCCCGCGCGGGCGCTTACGAAGCGTACAAAAACACGGTGGGCGCGTATGTGAATTACTTCAAGGCTATGGAAACACTTTTGTATAACTACAAGAAGCTGGCGGCACTTGTCGCCGATGAAGAAGGCTATTGCGAAGTAGAATATCACGCAGGACGAAAGACCTTCGCGGCGGGCAGTAAAAGCACAGGATATTACGAGCAGAAAACCGAAGCGGATATTATCGCAGAAATGCAGGAAGAAAAAAGGCGGCAGTATCGGGAAACAAAGTACGGCTTCGAGCGGCTGGAGAGGGCTATAAACCTTTACCGCGACCGCAAGGAATTCACCGTGGTTCGTATGTACTACTTCGGCGAGGACTACGAAGGCAAGCCGCGCGAGAATGGAAAGCCATACACGTGGGAGGAATTAGCCTTCGAGCTTGAAGAAGCGGGCGTTCTGAAAGGTGTAAAGACCGCGTGCAGATGGCGGAACAAGATTGTAAACGATATGGCAGTATGCGTATTCGGGATCGCGGCGGCGGTAAGTGCGGCAACGTATAGGCGCAGGGCGGGCGAATAAGTGACAATATCGCGACAATATCGAGGGGTGGAACGGGGTATATTTATATGCTATACTGTTTACGATGAATTTTTACGCAAAACGCAAGCGCACGAATAGCGCCTTTTCGGAGCAATCCGGAAGGGCGCTTTTATTATGCGCAGGAAAGGAAGGTGCGAGTATGAAGCCGTGGGCAGAGCAGTTCTATAACAGTGAGGCGTGGCGATCTTGCCGTGATGCCTTCTTGCAATCGAAGGGCTACTTGTGCGAACGCTGTTCTACGCCGCACAATCCCGTTGCCGCGAAGATTGCACATCACAAAACATACTTGACGAAGCATAACGTAAACGATCCGTACATTGCGCTTTCGTGGGATAATCTCGAAGCGCTATGTCAAAATTGCCATAACAAAGAACATCACAAATCAAAGCGGAAAAAGCGATATTCGTTTGACGAAAACGGAAACGTGATACTCCCCCCTATTCGCCGAGAATTTAGGGAGGGTGGAACACCGAGGGCGGGAGGTTAAAAAAACTCCGCAGGCGCGCGCATAACGGGTGTACGTGAAAAAGGGGTGTAGGTATCCGCCGAAAAGGGGTGATATTTATGGCGACAAAAAAGGAATTAACGAAAGATCAAAAAATCAAGAAAGAGATTTCCCGATTGAAGCGGGTTTTCCGAGACTTGGATAAAAACAAGTTGCAGACAGTCGAAAGCCTTATCCGCAACGCCGCATTTATGGCGGTATCCCTTGAAGAGCTACAAGAAATTATCAACGAAGAGGGATACACCGTCGAATACCAAAACGGCGCAAATCAGAGCGGTACAAAGCAGAGTGACGCAGTAAAAACGCATATTGCTATGACGAAAAACCACGCCGCCATAATCAAACAGCTTTGCGAGCTTGTACCGCCCGAAAAGAAAAAAGAAAGCCGTCTGCAAGCCTTGCGGGACGAATAGAAATGCCGTTTTCAAATTACATTTACGAGTATTTCGACGGCATAACGACGGGAAAAATTGTCGTCGGAAAATGGGTGCGTCTGATTTATGAATACATCGTTAGCGGGCTTCAAAACGGGCTTTTTCTTTTCAATGCGAAGAAAGCGAACAAGGCGATCCGGTTTATTGAAAACTTCTGTCACCATTGCGAAGGGCGAACCGACCTTCTGAAATTGGAGCTATGGCAGAAAGCGGCGGTATCGCTGATCTTCGGAATTGTTGATGAAGATAACGTGCGGATATTCCGCGAAGTGTTTATTGTGATCGGGCGGAAAAACGGGAAAACGCTTTTCGCGTCCGCCGTGATCGCTTATATGGCATATCTTGATGGCGAATACGGCGCGAAGATTTATTGTCTTGCGCCGAAGCTGGAACAAGCGAACATCGTTTACGATAATTTCCACCAGATGATTAAAAAAGAACCGGAGCTTTCAGAGCTTGCGAAGAAGCGCCGTTCTGATATTTACATTGAGGAAAGCAACACGTCAATAAAGCCGCTGGCATTCAATGCGAAGAAATCGGACGGCTTCAATCCGCATTTGGTAGTGAATGACGAAGTAGCGTCGTGGCGTGGCGACGGCGGCTTGAAGCAATACGAAGTAATGAAATCAGCGCTTGGCGCACGCCGCCAGCCGCTGATCCTGTCTATCAGTACGGCAGGATATGAAAACGACGGTATTTTCGACGAATTGATGGCGCGATCTACGGCGTTTCTGAAAGGCGGAAGCAAGGAACGCCGCCTTCTTCCCCTGCTTTATATGATTGACGACGTAGAGAAATGGAACGACCTTGAAGAGCTTAAAAAAGCAAATCCGAATATGGGCGTTTCTGTTTCGCCGGAGTTCTTCAAAGAAGAAATCGCCGTTGCAGAAATGAGCCTTTCAAAGCGGGCGGAATTCCTTTGCAAATACTGCAATATCAAGCAGAATTCTTCCGTTGCTTGGCTTGATTACGTTGTTGTAGATCGAGCGGGCGAGAAAATCAAGCTGGAGGATTTCAAAGACAATTACGCGGTGGGCGGGATCGACCTATCACAGACGACCGATCTTACAGCCGCAAGCGTTATTATCGAGCGCGGCGGGGTTCTTTATGCCTTCGCACAATTCTTTATGCCAGCAAACAGGCTGGAAACCGCACAGGCGGTGGACGGCGTGCCGTATGATATATTTGTAAAGCAAGGGATTGTGAAGCTATCCGGCGAAAATCACGTTGATTACAGGGACGTTTACGAATGGTTTTCTACCCTTCGGGATCAGTACGGCATATATATTCTAAAAATCGGCTATGACCGTTACAGCGCGCAATATCTGATCGACGACTTGAAGGCGGCGGGCTTCCAGACGGACGACGTATGGCAGGGAGAAAACCTTGCACCCGTAATTCGGGAATTTGAAGGCATAATCAAAGACGGCAATTTCAAAATCGCAGATAATAACCTTCTGAAAGCGCACTTCTTGAACGTTGCGCTAAAACACAATATGGAAACGCGGAAGTTCCGTCCGGTAAAGATTGAACAGCGGGCGCGTATTGATGGCTTCGTTTCCGTGATTGACGCTATGACGGTACGGCAGAAGTATTATAACGAGATCGGCGAAATGCTGAAAAATGCGGGGTGATAAAAACTATGGGAATTTTTGAAACGATTTTCCGGAAGCCGCGTTCGGATATTCAAGCGGAAGGATACTTCAAGATGCTTAACGGGTATTCGCCCGTTTTCACGAACGCGCCGGAAAGCCTTTACGAAATGGAGCTTACGCGGGCGGCTATTCATTCGTTCGCGAATTTCTGTTCAAAACTGAAACCGGAGATCAGCGGGACAGCGTACAAGAACCTTGAAAGGATATTGCAGTTCCGCCCTAATCCGTTTATGGACACGTCGAAATTTATTTACAGGATCGCAACGATCCTTTCGGTGAATAATACGGCGTTCATTGTTCCGATCGAAGATGAATACGGAGGAATAGCGGGCTATTATCCCCTACTTCCCCAGCGTTGTGAGGTTGTAGAATACAAGGGCGCGCCCTTCTTGCGGTACACCTTCGCAAACGGGCAGAAAGCGGCAATCGAGTTCGAGCGCGTCGGCGTGCTGACGCAATTTCAGTACAAGGACGACTTCTTCGGAGAGAGCAACGCCGCGCTTCGCCCTACAATGCAGTTGATCCATACACAAAATCAAGGCATTATCAACGGCGTTAAAAATTCGGCTTCCGTCCGGTTCTTGGCGAAGGTTGCGAATATGCTAAAACCGGAAGATATTACGAAAGAGCGAAAACGCTTCACGGCGGATAACCTTTCGGCGGATAATCAATCCGGTATGGTGATCTACGATAGCAAATTCGCGGACGTGAAACCGATTGAAAGCAAGCCGTTCACCGTGAACGCGGCGCAGATGGCGCAGATCAACGAAAATGTTTTTAACTACTTCGGGACGAATGCGAAAATCATTCAAAACAGCTTTACCGAGGACGAGTGGAACGCCTATTACGAAGGCAAGATCGAGCCTTTCGCAATTCAGCTTTCGCTGGTTATGTCGAATATGACCTATACACAGCGGGAATTGTCCTTCGGGAACGCGATCACGTTTACCGCGAACAGGCTTCAATACGCAAGCAATAATACAAAGCTGAATATCAGCACACAACTATTTGACCGTGGCTTGCTCAACCGCAACGGCATTATGGATATTTGGAATATGTCGCACGTTGAAGGTGGGGACAAGTATTATATTCGCAAGGAATACGCGGAAGTATCAGAATTGGGAAAGGAGGTTGTACCGAATGCCAGTAGTGAAGGGGCGGGAATACCGTCAAATGTTCCAGCCGTTGATGATCCCACAGGGGACGGAGAACAAGAGATTTGATACAGATTTCTACGTCGAAGGCTTCGCAACGACGTTTGATAAGCCGTATGTTATGTACGAATACGGCGGGATCAAATATTGCGAGGTAATCGACCGCAACGCCCTTGTGGGCGCTGACCTGTCCGACGTGATTATGCAGTTCGACCATTCCGGAATGGTATTCGCCCGAAACAAGATGGCAAAGAATAAGCCGCCTTCCCTGCTTTTGGAACCGCAGGACGGCGGCTTGTTTATTGCCGCAAATTTGAGCCTTACGGAAGAGGCAAAGCGACTTTATGCAAGCATTGACGCGGGGCTTATTTGCAAAATGTCGTGGGCGTTCACCGTGTCAGAGGACGCATATAACAAAGACACGCACACAAGAACAATCTTGAAGATCAAGAAGGTTTACGACGTTTCGGCGGTATCTTATCCGGCGAACGGCGATACCGATATTTCGGCGCGTTCTTATTTCGACGGAGTGATCGAGAGAGAACAGCAGGAGCGGCTGGAGCGCCGGAAGCAAATTCTAAAAATCAAACTTATGATGGAGGTTTAACACAATGAGAATTAAAGAGATTGAAGCCCGCCTTGCGGCTATCAAGAAGGAGATCGAAGAGCGCGGCGACGCTATGAAAGCCGAGGAAATCGACGCGCTGGAGAAGGAAACAAAAGAGCTTACCGAAGAGCGCGCCGGACTGATTGCCGCCGCAGAGAAGCGCAACGGCATTCTGGACAATATCGCAAAGGGCGCGGGTATTGTTTCCCGCACCTTCGAGCAGAAACAGGACAACGCCGATCCGGACGATCCCTTCGGTACGCCCGAATACCGTTCCGCGTGGCTGAAAAACCTTCGCCGCCTTCCCCTTACCGACGCAGAGAAGCGCGCATACGCGAATGCCAGCGGCACGGGCGCGGAGGTTGTGCCGACACAGACCGCGAACGAGATTATCAGCAAGGTAAAGAAACTTGCGCCGATGCTGAACGAAGTTACCCTTCTGCACGTCAAAGGCGCGGTGAAGTTCGCCGTTGAGGGTACGAACAACGATGCGGCGATCCATAAGGAAAACACAGCTATTACGGCGGCGGCTGATACCCTTACCACCGTAACGCTGACCGGATACGAGATTATCAAGCTGGTTCAGATTTCCGATACCGTTATGACAATGAGCATTGCGGCGTTTGAAAACTGGATCGTTGATATGCTTGCAGAGGCGATCGCCCGCAAGGTTGAAGATTTCTTCATTAACGGAACAGGTTCTTCCCAGCCGAAGGGCATTGACAAGGCAAACACTTGGGGCGCAACGAACAGCGTTACCGTAGCAAAAACTGGTTCCCTTACCGCCGCAAACGTGCAAACGCTGATCGGGCTTCTGAACGCTGGATACGACCGTAACGCAAAATTCGTTATGAGCAAGAAAACCTTGTTTACGGATTTTATGCCGTTGCAGGACACCAGCAAGAACCATATTGTAACCGTGCAGGGCAACAGCTACTTCGTTTACGGCTATCCGGTTCTTCTGTCCGACTACGTGAAGGAACACGAAGCCTTCTTGGGCGACTTCAAGAAGGTGTGTGCAAACCTTGCGGAAGATATTAACGTGAAGAACGCCTATGACATCGACACGAACAGTTACAAATACAGCGGTATTGCGATCTTCGATTGCACGCCCGCGATCGGCGAAGCCTTCGTGAAGCTGGTTAAAGGCGACGCATAATGGAGGGCTGAACGATGATGCTTGACAAGGTAAAGCTGGCTTTGCGGAAAACAGCCGCCGTATTTAACGACGAAATCGAAGATTATATTGCTTCCGGTATCGCTGATCTTCGGCTTGTCGGTATCAACGTTCCGGAAAATGCGGGATCGTCCAGCGAAACGCTGGGCGATCCTCTTTTAGATCGCGCAATTATTCTATACGCGAAATCCGAAGATAACTTCGGCGGCGAAGGCGAAAGGCACAGAAAAGCATACGATTACTTGAAATGTGCCTTGTCGCTGTCCGATGACTATACGGAAGGCGGTGGCGGATAATGGGCTGGAGAGATCAAATAACGCTGATTGCGCTTTCCGAAACTTCGGAGCGGACAAACGAACACGGCTTCCCGATAATGAAGCCGGAAACGGCGACAACGGTTTTCGCCGATAAAAAATCCGTAGGGTATTCAGAATTCTACAAAGCGGAAATGGCTGGACACGTCGCCGAAGTAAAGTTCGACGTTTACGCAATGGAATACAACGGCGAAATGATCGCAGAATATCCCGTTTCGAGCGGGAAGCGTTATCGCGTTCTTCGGACGTACATTCATAACGACGGAGAGCTTGTGGAATTGACGCTTTCCAGCTTTCCAGAAGCGCAGAACGGCGCGGAGGAAGGAGGCGGCGGAAATGGCGAAGTTTAACGTTGTAGGGCTTGACGATCTGCAAGAACGAATGCTTCAAAAAGCGCAGATTGCAGAAGAAGCCGTGCCGGAAATGCTGAAAGCTGGTGGCGCGGTAATGCAGGAAGCACAGAAAGCGGAAATCCGGAAAATGTTTCGGAGCCGAAGAAGTACGGGCGATCTTGCCGCGTCGGTTATCGTATCCAAAATCAAGGAGCGGGACGACGCAAAGATGGTTGAAGTATATCCGGACGGAAAGGATCGGCACGGGGTACGCAACGCGACAAAAGGCTTTGTCCTGCAATACGGGCGAAAAAATATGCCAGCGCGCCCGTGGTTCACGGCGGCGAACACAAAGGCGGCTGACGCTGTAAATGCAGAAATGCGCCGCGTATGGGAGGCGAAGCAGAATGAACGTTGATACACTTGTGAAAACAACGCTTGAAAAGCTGGGTTGTCCCGTTGAACGACTGAAATACGACGGAAAGGCAAAAACCTTTATCACGTATCAAATTGTCGTGGGACAAGATACGCACTTTTCAGACGATGAAAGCGGCGCGGAAGAATTCACATACAGGGCGGATATTTATTCCCGCGTGGATTATATCGCGCTTATGCGGAGCGCAAAGCGAGCATTGAAGGAAGCGGGGTTCTACGGGATCACGTTTGATCCGGAAGTGTTCGAGGAAAGCACGGGTTATTATCATATCCCCGTGGAATTTAAGTATATGGAGGTATAAGACTATGGCAACAATCGGATTGCGCGATCTTTACCGCGCACCTATTACGATTGGCGACGACGGCGCAGAGGAATACGGAACGCCCGTAAAAATGGCGAAGGCAATTTCGGCGGAGCTTTCCGTGGAAGTTGCGGAAGCGATCCTTTACGCAGACGACGGAGCCGACGAAGTAGTAAAGGAATTCGTATCGGGAGAATTGACACTGAACGTCAACGACCTTCTTCCGGCTGACCTTGCCGCCCTTCTTGGACAGAAGCAGGACAACGACAAGGTGGTTTACGGCGCAGACACAGACGAACCGCCTTATTTCGCAATCGGCTTCCGTGCGAAGAAAGCGGGCGGAACCTATAAGTACATTTGGCTTTACAAGGTGAAGTTTGCGATCCCGTCCGAAAACTACACGACAAAGGGCGATAGTATCGAATTCACTACGCCGGAGATCGTCGGACAGTTTATCAAACGTTCGGACGGGTTGTGGAAGGCGGAACACGTCGCTTTGCCTACGGAGAGCGTAGCGGCGGGATGGTTTACTAAAGTAAGAGAGCCGAACAACGCGGCGGCATAACAAGAAAGGGGGTACAGCGGGGAGCCGGAAACGGCTTCCCGCTTATTATTTTATGAGCGCAATTAAAGACGGACGCTTCCCGATCACGCTTGACAAGGAAAGACACCTTCTTTTCAGTTTGAACGTGATCGACGAAATGCAAGACAAATTCGGCGGCTTCGATCGCCTTGATAAAGCGCTTTCCGGAAAGGACAGCATTAAGAACCTTCGCTGGCTTCTTACCCTGCTTCTGAATGAGGGGGCAGAGGACGGCGAAGAAGAGCTTACCGAAAAACAGGTGGGCAAACTCATTCATACAGGGAATTTCCTTGACGTGAAATCCTCTATCTTCAAAGCGTTTTCGATGGGTAATAACGGAACGGAAGAGCCGCCCGCCCGTGACGATGAAGAGGAAGAGGACGACGAAGAGGACAACGAAAACGGAAAAAACGCGGCGGCGGGCAAGGAGTAATCGACCTTGCCCGCCTTCTTTATATCGGCGTTACGCTTCTTCGGTGGAGCGAAGCCGAAGTATGGCGAATGACACCATATAAGATTTTGACGCTTTTTAGAATACACAAACAATTCAATCCGGATCGCTTCAAGCCGGAAGAGCCGGAAGCCGATATTGACGACGTATTAGGAGGGTTGTAAATGGCGAAGGAAGAACAAATCAAATCGCAAATTATTCTTGAAGGCGAAAAAGAATATCGTTCCGCCTGTAAGGGTATCAACACTTCCCTTCGCGAAATCGGATCGGAAATGAAGCTGGCGACGGCTGAATTCGGCGACAATGCGGAAAGCATAGACGCGCTGACGCGAAAGCAGGATATTCTAAAAAAATCGCTTGAAGAACAGGCAAAAAAGGCAAAAGCCGCAGAAGATGCCTTGAAGAAAATGCGCGACGGCGGGATCGAACCGACAAATCCCGCATATCAGAAAATGCAAACGGCTTTGAATAACACAAAAGCCGATATGGTGAAAATTCAAAAGGAAATCGACGACACTTCCGAAAAACTGAAAAAGTCAAAGATTGATTGGGAGAGCGTTGGCGATACCGTAGGCAAGGTGGGAAAAGCGATCGGCGCAGGGGTTGCCGCAATGGGTGCGGCAATCGGTGCGGCGGCAGGTGCGTTCTTGGGGCTTGCAGAAAGCACCCGCGAAGCCCGCGTAAATATGGGGAAACTGGAAACAGGCTTCACAACGGCGGGGCATTCGGCGGAAGATGCAAAGAAAACGTATACGGAGTTGTACGGCGTTCTTGGCGACGACGGACAGGCGACCGAAGCCGCCGCCCACCTTGCAAAACTGACGAAAAATGAAAAAGAGCTTGCAACGTGGACGGATATAGCAACGGGCGTATATGCGACCTTCGGCGACAGCTTACCTATTGAAAACTTGACCGAAGCCGCAAACGAAACCGCGAAAACGGGCGCGATTACGGGCGGACTTGCTGACGCTTTGAATTGGGCGGGCGTTTCGGAAGATGAATTTCAAGCCAGCCTTGACAAGTGCAGTACAGAACAAGAACGGCAAGCGCTGATTACAAAAACGCTGAACGGGCTATATTCCGACGCGGCAGAGAAATACAGAGAGGTAAACGGCGATATTATCGACGCACAAAAGGCGACGGCTTCCCTTAATAGCGCTATGGCAGAATTGGGAGCGATCGCCGAACCGATCGTTACAAAGCTAAAACAGCTTGCGGCGGAGCTTCTGCAACAGATAACGCCGTTTGTCGAGCTTATCGGGAACGGTTTGGTGGGAGCGCTGACGGGCGCAGAAGGTGCGGCACAGCAGTTTACAGACGGCTTGCTGGGAATGGTGACGTTTGCGATCCAAAAGCTAACCGAAATGCTACCGACCTTTATAAACTTTGCTTTTCAGATGATCGCGAATATCGCGACGGGAATAGCGCAAGCGTTGCCGACGCTTGTTCCTTCGCTGGTTCAGCTTGTAGCCGATATTGTGCAAGTGCTGATCGACAATATCCCGTTGCTGATAGATGCCGCATTACAGCTTGTTACAGGGCTGGCGCAGGGTATCATAAACGCGATCCCTGTTCTTGTAGCGGCGCTTCCTACGCTGATTACAAGCCTTGTTGACGGGTTGCTTTCGTCGATCCCGCAGATCATTCAAGCAGGTATCGACCTTTTGACTTCCCTTATTACCGCCCTTCCGGAAATCATAGCAACGATTGTGGCGGCTATTCCGGAGATCATAAACGGGATTATTACGGCGCTTCTTGAAAATATACCGCTTATCATTCAAGCGGGTATCGACCTTCTTGTGGCGCTGATACAAGCACTTCCGCAGATTATAACGACGATCGTACAGGCAATCCCGCAGATTATCAGCGGGATTGTAAACGCACTTGTGCAGAATATCCCACAAATTATTCAAGCTGGCGTTCAGCTTTTCGTGGCACTCATTCAGAATTTGCCAACAATTATAGCCGAAATTGTCAAAGCGGTTCCGCAAATCGTTAGCGGGATCGTTTCGGCGTTCGGTTCCCTTGTCGGCGAAATGGTGAAGGCGGGTGCGAACCTTCTTCACGGCTTGTGGGAAGGTATTTCAAGCGCGGCGGGCTGGCTATGGGAAAAGGTATCCGGCTGGGCTTCTTCCCTTGTAGACGGAATTAAAAACTTCTTCGGTATTCACTCCCCTTCTACCGTATTCGCCGAAATCGGTACGAATATGGGTGAAGGCGTGGGCGTAGGCTTCGGCGAGAGTATGAACGGCGTTTCGGCTGATATGACCGCCGCAATGGGCGGAGCAGGACAGCTTACCGCCGCCGAAGCGGTGCGCGCCGTGAACGATGGCATTATAGCAAACATTGAAGGACTTTCCGGAGCAGTGAACGCGATTGTCGAGCGGGTTATAAGCGGGCTGACTGCACAGGCGCAAAAACTCAATCAAGCCGGACAGGACTTCGACAGGCATATTTCTTCCGGTATGATAACCGCGATCCCGCAAATTACCGCAAAGATACCGCAGATCACGCAAAGCATTATTACCGCCTTCAACGCGCAAAATCAGAAATTCATTGAAGCGGGTATTACGATTGACAAGAATATTGCTTCCGGAATGGTGCAGGGTATCCCGCAGATCACGAGCAAGGTGGCGCAAATCGTACAGCCTATTTTGACGGAGCTTCGTTCCTTCGTGTCGGAATTCACAGCGGCGGGCGAAGATATGGTGCGCGGAATTTGGCAGGGCTTTCAAAATATGTCCGGCTGGCTGGAAAGCCGCGTGCGTGCAATGATGCGCGAAATTGTCGCGGCGGTTGAAGATGAAATGCAGATCGCTTCCCCGTCGAAAGTATTTGCGGGTATCGGCGCGTATATGGCGCAGGGGCTTGGCGAAGGCTTCGGGCGGGAAATGCGCGGCGTTGAAAAATCAATCCGAAAGGCAACGGACAACGCCGTTCCCGATAACGACGATCCGCGCCCGCGCAAGGGCGGCAGACCGGAAACACGTTTCGAGGTGGTGCAAAACATCTACGCGAACGAAACTTCCTACGCCCAGCAACAGCGCGAGGCGGCGCGGCAGTTTAGAATGATCGCGCGGGAGGTAATGACCTAATGAAAATACAAGAGAAATTGACCTATACAAACGAGCGGGGGGAAAGCATTGTCTTTTCCCCTGCTTCTTCTTATCACGTAAACTTCAAGGACGTTTCCGGCTTGTCTGACGTACAGAACGCTATTTACTCAACAAACAGTATGGGGCAGGACGGCGACACCTATTTAGGATACCGCATTGAAAGCCGCGATATTGACATCGTAGGGCATATCAAGGAGCGGGACAAGATCGCAATACAGGAATTGCGCCGCAATCTGAACCGGATACTAAATCCGCAGTATTCAGCGACACTTACTTACGAATTGGGCGACTTCAAGCGGGTTATCGGTTGCACGATCAACAACGCGCCTATTTTTAAGCGCGGAACGATTTTCGAGCAATTCACGATCCAGCTTTCGTGCCTTAATCCGTTTTGGCGTGAAGAGGCGGAAACGCGCGAGGATATAGCAACGTGGATCGGTGGCTTTGAATTCCCTGTTCCGGACGGGCTGGAGATAACGCCGGATTGGGAAATCGGCTACCGCCAGCCGTCGCTGATCGTGAACGTATTTAATTCCGGCGACGTGAAAAGCGGTATCCGTATCGAGTTCCGCGCGCTGGGAGCGCTGACAAATCCACAGCTTTTGAATGTCAATACACAGGAGTTCATAAAAGCGAATATTTCGCTTGAAGCGGGCGACGTGCTGACCGTATCAACGGGATATGGTGAAAAATCGGTGAAGCTGTTAAGCGGCGGCGTTGAAAGTGACGCTTTCCGTTATTTGGACGTTGACAGTTCATATTTACAGCTTGCCGTGGGTGATAACCTTTTCCGGTATTCAGCGGACACGAACGCGGAAAATCTCGAAGTATCTATTTATCACAATAACTTGTATTTGGGGGTGTAGCGGTATGGAATTATACGTTTATTCTTCCGATATGGTACTTCAAGGGATCGTCGAAAAGATCGCTTCGCTGATCTGGACGCGGCGCTATTGGACGTGCGGAGAATTCAAGCTTCTTGTTCCCTTCACCGAAGAGCATTCCCGAATACTTGTGAAAAACAATATCATTATGAAGCGCGGCGACGATGAAGCGGCGCAAATCCGATATGTTCATATCACGAAGAATTCGCAGGGGCTGGAGGAAATCGAGGTTCAAGGGAAGTTCCTTATTGCTTGGATCGGGAAACGGATCGTTAAGAAGCAGATTATCACGAAGGACACCACGCAAAGTATTCTTTACCGCATTGTACGGGAGAACATAACAAGCCCGAACGACAGCGCGCGAAAAATTCCGGACGTTTCGATCGCGACCGACGACGGCGACACAGGAAGCGGACGGATCGACTATACTTCGGAGCAGTACACGAACGCACAGCTTGCGGCGGAAACAGCGGCAAAGGCGGCAAAGCTGGGAATACGAATGCGGACAGACGCACGGACAGGCGCGCACGTCTTTTCCGTCTATAAGGGGCGCGACCTTACAGCGGGCAATACCGCAGGGAATGCGCCTTGTATCTTCTCACAAGAATTTGATAATATCGTTGAGCAGGAATACACGAACAGCATTGAAAACCTAAAAACAACGGCGTTCGTCGGCGGCGAAGAGAAAGAAGGCATTGCGCGCAAGGTTGCCGAAGTAGGCGGAACGGCAGCAGGGTTAGAACGTGAAGAGGTATTCATAAACGCCACCGATATTGTGCAGGAATACGAGAAAGAAGGCGGCGAAAAAGTAACGCTGACCGATCCGGAGTATTTAGCGCTTCTATCCGCCAGAGGCGCGGAGGAATTGGAACAGTACGCGGAAACGCTTTCGTTCGGTTCAAAGGTAAACACCTTCGCAAATTTGATCTACCGAACCGATTACGATTTAGGCGACCGCGTTACTTGCGTAAACAAGCGTTGGGGAATTCGCATTGACGTTCGTATAACAGAGATCGCGGAAACCTATCAAAACAACGTCGAAGAGATTGATATTACCTTCGGCGAGAGCTTGCCAGCGCTTTTAACGCAAATACGGCAGATTACAAAATAAAGGGGTGTAAATATGGAAAAATCGAGCTTTTTTAATAGCGTATCCGGCGACCGAAAATATAAAGCCGAAGATTGGGCTTCGTATTTCGCTTCGTTCATCGGAAACGGCGTTTTCCCGCTTCCTTCAACGGGGCTTCAAGTTGTAGCAGGAAACGGAATGCAAGTAACCGTGAAGGCGGGCAAAGCGTGGATCAACGGCTATTTCTACAACAACACAAGCGACCTTTCCTTGACGCTTGCAACGGCTGACGGCGTTTTGAACCGGATTGATCGCGTTGTCGTCCGTTGGGACTTGACGAACCGCCTTATTTCGGTGAAGGTGAAATCCTCTTCCCCTTCCGCCTCCCCTACCGCGCCGAATATCGAGCGGGACGCGGATATTTACGAATTGGCGCTTGCGGATATTTACATCGGTGCGGGCGTTACGTCAATTACAGGATCGAAGATCACGGACAAGCGGCTGGATACTTCCGTTTGCGGCGTTGTTGCCGCCGTTGTCGATCAGATCGACACGGAAGCATTTAACGCACAGCTTGAAGCGTGGTTCACTGAATATCAAAGCAACAGCGCGGCGGAGTACAATTCCCTTGTTTCGTATATGAATTCCTTGAAATTGCAGGGCAATACACAATACGACGCGCTGGAAGAGTATTTCGCAGACTTCAAGACACAGGCGCAAACCGATTTTGATACTTGGTTCGCGGGCTTGCAGGACGTGCTGGACGAAAACACGGCGGGAAATCTTCTGAATATGATTACGGCGCTTTCCGCCCGCGTCGATCTGATCGAAGCCGTCGTATTCAATGACATAACCGAAAATCCGTTCCTTATCCTGTTTGACGACCTTTCCGGCGTGAATACAACGGGCGTATGGAACGAGAGCTTACAGCGTATCGAATGCTAAAACGGTACGCTTGCACACGGGCGGAATTATCGTGCATTATAGGAAATCTGTTTGTCGAGCTTTCGCCGCCGTGCGAGCATTGCGGCGAAGATACTTTGACAATCACGGGAACGACTGTAACCGGAAGCAAAGCAACGCTTTTCGTTACGACGGTTGGTTTTGATTTCGAGGGGTGCGCCGACGATACCGTTTTGATCGACCGCATACGAAAAGGACGGTGCATAAATGCAGAGGCAAGAACGAGGAAGAAAGGAACCTTCGGAATTTAACGTAATCGTGAAGTGCAAAGATTTAATCAAGCACACATTCACGATCACAAATTCGACAGAACGCTTCCCGAAGAAATACCGTTTTACCCTTGTGAACAGAATACAGGATAAAACGGTGGATATTTACGAATGTGCGCTGGAGGCAAACGAATTAAACCTTCTGGACGCGCAGGAATTCAAGGAACGGCAGAGGCTTCAAGCGAAGGCGATGACCTATTGCAAGGAGCTTCTATTTTTCATAGAGCTTTCGCACGAACAGGGCTTCATATCAACGAGCAGTTGCGAATATTGGTCTAAACTTGTGCTTGATGTGAAGTATATGTTAGCCGCGTGGAAAAAGCGGGATCGTGCGAGAGGGTGAACCGTTTGGGGTACATCTTGTTACGCCTAATTCGTCGAACGCCAACAACGTCCGCAACGTCAATTCCGACGGCACGTTGAACAACAACAACGCTTACAACGGGAACAGGGGCGTTCGCCCGCTTCGGTGGAAAATGAGATCGAGTAGGCGCAAGCCGAAAGCAGAATACCATCATCAAAGGAAGGTGTATCCCGCCGCCGCGATCCACAGCGGGGGCAAATACAGGATCGCCGATGCCGGAGCATTCCGCGCGGCGGAAGGCAAAGGCTACAAACAGCGAGGATATTTTTTATGACAGATTACGAGAAGATATATAACTTCGAGAACCTATACAGAGCCTACCGAAAGGCGCGGCAAGGCAAGAGGTGGAAAGGAGCGGCGGCAAAGTTTGAAGTAAACCTTCTTGAAGCACTGAACCTGTTACGCTACCAGCTACAAACGAAGAAATACACGCTTTCGCCGTACAATACGTTCGAGGTGTACGAGCCAAAGCGCCGCGTAGTTATGTCGAATGCCTATAAAGACAAGGTTGTTCAACATTCGCTTTGCGATAACGTGCTTGAACCGATCCTTACAAGATCATTCATCACGGACAACTACGCTTCGCAAGTAGGTAAAGGAACGCATTACGGGTTAGACAGGCTTCAAGAATTCTTGCGGAGGTTTTACCGGAAAAACGGAATTGACGGGTGGATATTGAAGGGTGATATATCAAAATACTTCTATTCCATTAGGCACGACGTGTTAAAAACCTTAATCCGCAGGAAAATAACCGATCCGGACGTTTTGTGGCTTGTTGAAATGATAATCGACAGCACAGAAGGAAACGTCGGAATACCGATCGGAAATCAATCTTCACAGCTTTTCGCCCTTCTCTACCTCAATAATTTAGATCACTTCATCAAGGAAAAGCTGGGCATTAAATACTACGGAAGATATATGGACGATTTCTTCTTGATACACGAAGATAAAGCCTATTTGCAGTATTGCCGCGCGGAGATCGAAAAACACGTTACCGCGATCGGCTTGTCCTTGAACAACAAAACAAACATTTACCCGCTTCGGAACGGGGTGGATTTCTTGGGATTTCACACTTATTTGACCGAAACAGGCGCAGTTATCCGGAAGGTACGCCGCCGAAGCAAAAACAATATGAAGCGCAAATTGAAGAAAATGCGCGGACTTGTGGAGCGGGGAAAAATCACGACGGCGACCGTCGAACAATCCTACCAAAGCTGGCGGGGACACGCCGCAAAGGGAAATTGTTATCACTTGATCCGGCGAACGGATCACTATTACAACAGGCTTTTCAATTCAAAGGAGGCGGAAAAATGTCAAAAGCATTGAGTTCCCTTGCCGTGGGAACAAAAATCGAAGTTCCGGTTCTTTCGGCGTATCAATCGCGCTTCGGTGCGAAGATAGTATTCAAAATTGCGGATAAGAACCATAGCGGGTATCCGGCGAATTCCGTTACACTGATCGCCGAAAAGATTATCCAGCTTATGTGTTCAGATGCAAAGGAGCCGAGTAACAGCAACAGCGACCGGAAGAATTACGGCAACAACAGGCATATTCATTCTAACATTTTGCAATGGCTGAACAGCAACGCAACGGCGGGAAAATGGTACAGTGCAAAGCACGGGCAGGACGCGCCGCCGACAAACGCGAACGTATGGGACAATTACAACGAATACGACGCTTGGGCGGGCTTCCTTGCAATGCTTGATCCGAAGTTTGTTGCGGAGCTTTTGAACACAACGCTTACCGTCGTAAAATCTTCAACGGACGGCGGCAGTTATGAAACCTTCACGGCGAAAATGTTTCTTGCGTCCACCACCGAAGTGGGACTTGCAAACGAAAACGGAATTGCAGAGGGTTCACGCCTTGCCCTATTCAGCAACGACGCTTCCCGCGTCGCCTACCCTACGGCGGAATGCGTAAAAAATTCGGAATACACAAACAGCAATTTCACAACTTCAAAGGGCTGGTACTGGTGGCTTCGCACGCCTTATTCGTCGTACGCCCTCAGCGTCCGTTTCGTCAATTCCGACGGCGCGTTGAACTACAACTACGCTTACTACGGGAGCCGGGGCGTTCGCCCGCTTTGTAATCTGAAATCTTCAATCTTGGTATCTGACAATCCGAATTCAAGCGGGAATTATGAAATTATCTACAATGCCGCACCTTCTGCGCCACCCAGCATTACAGCGCCGAAACAATGTTACAGCGGGCAGAATATCGAAATTTCTTGCGCGGCGGCGACCGATCCGGACGGCGACGCGCTGACCTATGTTTTCGAGCGGAGCGCAAACAGCGGATCGTGGACACAGGTTCAGAGTTCCGCCGCGCGCACATTTTCGGAAATGGTATCGACGGCGTGGAACACCCTGCAATACCGCGTGAAGGCGGTTGACCACGGCGGGCAATTCTTCCGCGTACACGACAAGCGGAGCGATCGCGGTAATTCACAATCAGCCGCCCGTTATCAGCGGGCAGAACGCCGATCTTGGCGTGAAGCGCGAGGATTTCACCTATGAATATAGCGTTACTGATCCGGATAAGGACGTTGTAAACGTTGTAGAAAAGATCGACGGAAACCCGTTTAACACACGAAACAATATCACGCTGGGCGCAACGCTTACCCTTTCCGTAAGCGGCGATACCTTTACCGCGCTGACAAACGCCCAGCACACGATCGAGATTGTAGCGACCGACAGCGCCGGAAACAGCGCAACACGAACGCTCACGTTCACAAAGGCGATCAACAGCTTTGTAATTTCCCTTTCGGAGCCGCTGGAGGCAAACAGACAGCCGACGCGGTGCAATATCAAAGTAAACAGGGATATTCCGGCGGGCGGCACGTTCAAGGTTGAAGCGTGCAACAATCCTTACGACGTAGCGCCTATTTGGGAAGATTGCACAAACGCAGTTATCGCAGGACTGGCGCACGTATTCAAGAACAAAACCAACACGGCGGTTCAATTTGGCTTGAATATCCGTGTAACCGTGGAGCGCGGCGACGCGCTGACCGCGTGCTGGGTATCGGGGATCGGAGGTAATTTTGAATGAGCGTGAAACATAACAAAGACGGCGGCGGAAACGCGGAAATCAAGAAGGAATTGCAGGAAGTAAAGAAAGAAACACAGGAAGTAAAGACGGCGGGCGAAAGTGTCGCCGCCCTTCTTGCGTTGTCGTTCAAGGCACAGATCGCACAGGATCGCGCGGCAAAAACGAACGTCATTTCCGACGCTATGATCCTGCAATCGGCGGAGGTTATCGAATATCCGGAATATGAGGACGCGCACGCCTATAACACCGTGGGCGAAATCATCAAGTACAACGGACGCTATTACGAGATTATAGCGCCGCACACGTCGCACGCCGTTTCTTATCCCGTTGAAACGACCTTCGCTTATTACCGCCTTGTGGAGCTTACACACACGGGAACGATTGACGATCCGATCCCCTATCCGGAAACGGCGGGGATCGTCGTAAACGTCCAGAACGGGAAATATTACAGCTACAAGGGGAAAATCTACCTTGCAAAAGCGGATATGCCACATTGCGTATATCCGCCCGATACACCTTCCTTGTGGCAATGGGAAGAAGTGAAAGGAAGGGAGGTATAACCGATGGAAGGAGGAATTTTAACCGCCCTTTCCGTAATTAGCACGGTTTGCGCTATCGTATTCGGCTATGTCGCATTTGTCCGAAATCGAGATCAAGACAAAACGAAGGAAGCGAAGAGCGACGCAACGATCCTTACGGAGCTGGGATACATCAAAGGCGGTATCGACGACGTGAAAGCGGAACAGCGAGAACAGCGAAAGACAAATACGGATTTCGTAGGAAGGCTTGTTTCTGTTGAAGCGTCGGCAAAACAGGCGCACAAGCGACTTGACCATATCGAACAGCAAATTGATAACAAATGAAAAAGAGCGGGAACGGTTTATAAATGAGCCGTTCCCGTATTTGTGTTTAGGAGGTATCCAGAATGAGCAACAGTACGCTGGCGGGCTATACAAGGATCACAAAGAACAGAACAAGCCCGCGAAATCATAAAATCGACACGATCACAATTCATTGCTACGTCGGACAGGTTACAGCGAAGCAGGGTTGCGACTACTTCGCAACTACCGATCGGGAATGTTCCGCGAATTACGTTGTCGGGAAGGACGGTTCGATCGGAATTTCCGTTGAAGAAAAGGATCGTTCGTGGTGCAGTTCAAACGAAGCAAACGACCAAAGAGCCGTTACGATCGAAGTGGCAAGCGACACAAAACACCCTTACGCCGTTACCGATAAGGCATACGCCGCGCTTCTTGATCTTGTAACGGATATTTGCCGTAGAAACGGGATCAAAAAGCTGGTATGGAGTACAAAGAAAAGCGACCGCGTAAACTGCAAGAACGGTTGTAATATGACGGTTCACAGGGATTACGCAAATAAGGCTTGCCCTGGCGATTACCTGTATAACAGGCACGGCGCGATCGCGGCGGAGGTAAATAAGAGGCTGGGCGCTTCGGCGGCGGAGCCGGAAAAGCCTTCGACCGGATCGGGCGCGCTTTACAAGGTGCAGACGGGCGCGTTCAAGCAGAAATCAAACGCACAGGCGCTGGAAAAGAAATTGAAGGCGGCGGGCTTTGATACTTACATCGTGAATGCAGGAGGCTATTATAAAGTACAGGTGGGAGCGTTCAGCAAGAAGGCAAACGCCGAAGCAATGCTTGCAAAGCTGAAAGCGGCGGGATATTCTGACGCTTTTATTACGACCGGAAACGGCGGAATGGCGGCTTCCGTGAAAGCGGGAAGTAAAGTACGCTTGAAGCAGGGTGCGAAAACCTACGACGGGAAAAACCTTGCTTCATTCGTGTATAACCGCGATCACATTGTAAAGGAAATCAAGGGAGATCGCGCCGTGATTACCTACGGCGGCGTGGTTGTCGCGGCGGTTAGGTTGTCCGATCTAACACTTGTTTAACACACAGAAACGCGCGCGTGTGTTAGCTGATTGCACGCCGTGCGAAGCCGTGCAATAGAAAGGGGAAAATATGAAGCTACATTCAAGACGCGGAAAGCGTCAAAAGAAATTCCTTGCGAATGAACGCTTCGCGACAAAAACGATCGTTGCAATCGGCGTTACGACGGTGATCTTCATTACGGCGCAGTATGTTTCTTTTCTCATTACAGAAATAGAGCAAACGACGCTTATTCAATACTACTTTTCCGCCGTCGTGATCGAATGCGGCGCGTTGATGCTGAAACGTGTTTCCGAAGTGATCGTCGCAAGGATAAAGAAAAAAGAACAAATCGAACCGGAAACGGATACAGACGAAAGCGAGGTTTTATAAATGATTGATCTTACGCCCATTATGGAAGCTATTATTGCCCTTGTCGTAGCGGTGATTACTGCATTTGTGATCCCGTGGCTGAAAGGCAAAATCGACGCAGACAAGCTGGAGCAAATCAAATTGTGGGTAACGGTTGCCGTTGAAGCCGCCGAACAGCTTTACAACGGAACCGGACGCGGCGAAGAGAAAAAAGCCTACGTTGTGAAATTCCTGCAAGAAAAAGGATTTACCATTGATCCGGACAGCTTGGACAAACTGATCGAAGCCGCCGTTTTCAATCTTCCGGAATATATCGGACTGATTGAAACCGAAGGCAAACCGGATACAGACTAACACCGACAGAGCCGCCCGCGTTCCCCTTTCCGCGTCGCGGCTTTCGGCGGCGGGGCTTCCTGCTGATACAAAAATTCCCCGCGAGGGCTTCACGCCTTCGCGGGGCTTTTTTTGTTGGCTTCAAATATGATAAACGATATGGGCTTCTGCATTATAAACTTTGCTTCCGTCGTCGTCGAAATTGTCAATCGTGATTGTAACATCTTCGACACGTTCAAGGATCGGAAGAACCTTCCGAAGATCGCTTTTGCGGATATAGCCTATCATATCCCCTTCGGCAATCACACGGACAGCAGGCGCGCCTTCGTATTCGCATTCTTCCAGCGATCCGTCAATGCCTACGCCTTCGCTATCTCTGTAAAGCGACGCGAGAAGGCGCTGGTGGTTGTCAAATGTAACGCCCGCAACGGGGCAAGTTAGAAATTCGTGCGTTTCTGCATATTCCTTGCGTCGCGCCTCTTCTTCGGCTTTGCGCTTTGCTTCGGCTTCCACCCTCTCCCGTTCAGCTTCGGCGGCGGCTTGCGTCCTTTTCATCGTAAGATACCCAAAAACGCCCAGCACGGCGGCTATGGCAATACCGCAAATTCCTTCAACGATACTTCCTTGACTGAAAAACGGTATAGAGCAAAAGAGGAACAACGCCGCAACAATCCATATAATGATCGGCTTTTTCATAATAAACACCCTCTTCAAATTGTAAATTTTTAAGGCAGATTTCGCCCGTTCTGACCTTTAACACAATTATACGGCTTCTGCGCGCTAAAATCAAGAATAAAGCGGAATATTTACACACCGTTTGCAAATAATCAGAATGAAGAGGGATCGCGCAAGATATGAAAATATACGATTACAACGGGAAAAAGAACATTTGCGGCGACCGATTGCGGGAAGCGCGGGTTGTCCAGCGGCTACGGCAAGAGGATTTAGCCGCGAAAATACAGACGATGGGCGTTAATATGGAGCGGGACAGCATAAGCCGAATAGAGATCGGAACGCGGTTTGTATCTGATTTTGAATTGAAGGTATTTGCAAAGGCGCTGGGCGTTTCGGTTGATTGGCTTTTAGAAAACGAATAAAGGCGGCGGGCTTTCCCGTCGCCTTGTTTTTTCTTGTTTATTAGCCGAAATCTATTGACATACTGCAATAAGTATGTTATAATGAATACATCGAAAGGAGGTGAAGAGAATGGCGCAAGACATAGGAAAAGCCTTGCAGGAGCTTTCAAAAGCGATTGAGAATAACGAAGCGGTGGAAAGCGTTGTTATCAAAATCACTTTGAAGAAGCAAAAACCCAGCAAGGCTTCAAATCCTAAAGAAAGCAAGTAGCTTTCAAAGGCAGGGAACGGGCGGGAAACCGCCCTTCCCGTAAGCCCTATTATAATATAAATTGCCCGTGGCTGTCAATGGAACGGGCGGAAAGGGGCGTAATATGATTATTCGCAAAGGAAACAAGGAATACAGGGTTACAGAGCGGAGCGAATGCTGGGCGCTTTCCTGCACGATTGGCGGGCTATCGGTGGAATATAAGGTTCCGAAAGATATTTGCGCCGACGAAGAGGAATTGCGCGCCTATGTAGAAGCAGAAGAATTGTTTTAGAGGTGGCGAAAATGGCAGAAAAAAGAAAAACAAAGACTTCTTCGGCGGTAAAAAACCGCTATAATAATCGCGTGTACGGTTCTATTATCGTGCGCGTTCCGAAAGAGATGGCAGAAGCCTTCAAAGAAAAATGCGCCGCAACAGGTACGGCGCAAGCACAAGTTATCAAGAAAGCGATTGAACAGTTCTTGGCAGAATAAGCGAAACAACGGAGGGTGGCAGGATTTGCCGCCCTTTTTCTTTTGGAGAAAGGAGGAACGAGAATGCACAAGCATTTAACGTGGACGGATCGCCTTAAAATCGAAAAGGCATTGAAAGAGGGCTTGAAGCCCTGCAAGATCGCCGATCGTCTGCACGTACATAACACGACGATATACAGAGAAATCAAGCGCGGAACCTATACGCATTTGAATTCCGACTTAACAACGGAAGAACGTTATTCGCCGGAGATCGCGCAACAGCGATACGAAGAACACCTAAAAGCCAAAGGTGGAGAATTGAAGATCGGGAACGATTACGAATTAGCCGCATTCATCGAAAAGAAAATCGGTGAAGAGGGATATTCCCCCGCCGCCGTTATTGGAGAAATCAAACGGCTGGGGTTGACATTCAAAACGGAGATCAGCGAAAAGACAATTTATAATTACATTGACAAGGGCGTATTTTACGGGATCAGCCGCGAGAGCTTGCCGGAAAAAGGAAAGCGCAAACGGAAGTATGAAAAGGTGGAGAGGAAGAAAGCCGCCCGCACATCGGCGGGCGAAAGCATAGAAAACCGCGATCCGGAAATAAACGAGCGAACGACCTTCGGGCATTGGGAAGGCGATTGCGTTTGCGGAAAGAAAAAGACAAAGGAAGCCTTGTTCGTACTTTCGGAGCGGTTGACGCGAAACGAAATCATTATGAAGATACCGGATCAGACTTCCGCCAGCATTGTGGCGGCGCTGAACAAGCTGGAACGCCGTTACGGGAAACGTTTTTCACAGATATTCAAAAGCATAACTTTTGACAACGGTTCGGAATTCGCAGATTGCGCCGGAATTGAACGTTCTGTTTATGGGAAAGACCGGAAGCGGACAAAGGCTTATTATTGCCACCCTTACAGCGCATACGAGCGGGGAACAAATGAGAATATAAACAAAATGATACGGCGGTTCTTGCCGAAAGGAACGGACTTCCGGAAAGTAACCGCCGCATATATTCGCCGCGTCGAAACGTGGATCAATAACTATCCGCGCGAAATTTTAGGATTTGCGACCGCAAGCGACCTGTTCGCCGTCCACCTTGCCGCCGCCTAAAAATATTTTTTAGTTTTTTCTGCTTTTACTCTTGACTTTTTCAGACCCACGCTATTTAACCAACATTGAGAATAAAGGGCAGCACCCAAGTTTACAGGTGCTTTACGACCTTGTATCTCTGCTGAATGTATCAGTGGATGAGTTTTTCTTGCCTGCCAGCAGTCAGGTGAAAAGCACCAAACGCAGGCAGTTAGAAAACAAAATAGACAATTTCACAGACGCTGACCTTGTTATTATGGAAAGCGTTGCAGATGGTATTGTCAAATCTAAGGAAGTGGGGGAAATGTAAATCCTCCACTTTTGTTTATAATTGCAGTGATATTAGAATTGATACTCTGCAATATTTTTGAAATCATTGTTCAACACATAATATACCTTATTTTTAGCAACGGAATATATAAAAGAAACTCTGGTTGCCCAAAGTCCTTCCTGACGTACTGACCTAAGTACATCAAAGGCGTTGGAAATAGAGAAGTTTTCTCCATATCCTTGCAGTAAATCCTTTGCCTTTTCATATCTGTTATCCCCAGATAAAACATATGGATTAGTCAATTCTGGTTTTAAAATGGAGTAATTTGTTATTAAGGAATATTTTTCTTTTTCCAAGCGATACCCAATCCCCGGTTCAATAATGAGAACACGCCCATTTCTATCCGAAAACATAGCCTGCATAGTAGTGTCAGGTGCATAAGTAATTTTCTTTTTTTTCACTATTTCCAATGAATCGTCAAAAGAGAGATTGCCTTTTATAAAGTTTTCTGTCAAATCAGCTATTGTATAGCATGATTCATTACCGCAAAATTGTGCATTGTCATTTCCATGTACATACAACAATGTGCCAACATTCCCATTTCTATTGATTCCGTGAAAAGAGTGGTACTTATTATCGGACATTTTTATCCCTATAAAAAAACGGTCTTTTTCGGCAATTACAGTATGTTCCCATTCAGAAAGGTCAATATCAAAATTGAACCCAACAATGGTTTCTTTTCCATTATACACAAATCTTGTACACATATTTGTATTTCCTTTCGTAAACTAATTTGAATAGTGTAAAAACTAATTACATTAGTAATATTAAATATTATAAGACTGTTTGTCAATACAAGAGTTCATTTTTTCTAACCAAATTATTGACTTCATTAATTTGATTACTTAAAATGAAGTAAATGATGTGTAGAAAGAGGAAAATGAATATGCGAGTTACAAAAGCCGAAGTTATAAAAACTGCTTCTGATATGGCTGATAGAAATGGACTTCATAATGTTTCTTTGAAAGCTATTGCTGAAAATTTAGGGATTCGTACCCCCTCCTTATATAATCATATAGGAAGTTTGGATGAACTTCTTAGGGAGATAGCACATAGTGGTATGCGTACTATGAATGAAAAAATGATTCGTGCAGCAATCGGTAAGACAGGGGATTCAGCATTAAAATTAGTGGCAGTTGAATATCTTAATTATATGATTGAACATCCCGGTGTTTATGAAATAATTCAATGGGCTAGTTGGAATGGAACAGAGGAAACAGCAATCATTTTTAATGATTATCTATCTTTACTTAAAACACTTATTTGCTCATGTGGCTTTAATCCAGATAAGACCACTGAAATTTTGAACATGGTAACAGGTATGCTTCATGGTTATACAACTTTACAATTAAGATATGCTTTTTCTAATCCTGATAAAGTAAGAAAAGAATTATCCGAAGCAATTGACACACTACTATTGGGAGCTAATCAAAAATATAAAGATTAAACGAAAATTTCTTTTAAATACTTTGTAAGAGAAACGTGCAAATCTCAAATGAGAAATGCACGTTTTTCTATAACTATTTCACAATCTTCCAGTTTTCCCCGTTCTTTTCTAGTACAAGGTTAAACTGTGATACCTGTGTTGTCATGGTCTGGTTATCCAGATATTTCACCGCAAGGGAAGCGGTCACCTGATTTCCGTTTCGATTGTAAACCGGATTCACCAGTTCCGAGAAAATATACTCTTTCCCCACAGGTTTCAGCACGCCCTCATTCACATAATAGGTCAGCTCCTTTGCGGTTGCCGTAGGGTACAGCTTGAAAAAGGTGGTGAGAAATTCGTTGATTTCTTCTGTAGTGATGGAATCCACTGTACCGTCACTTTGTACCGCTTTTGGGGTGTAGCCGGATTTTACGGGAACACTGGTGATAGTTGGATTCTGGATAATTGTCAGGTTTCCAGAGCCGTCCACATAGACCGTCACCTGATAGGCGGAACGGACGGTTTTACTGGATTCTCCCTCTGTGATACGCTGTTCCACTGTATAGGTCACTTGATAATGCTGCTCCTTTTCTTCTGTGATTTCCCATATCTGAAAATCGGTCAGGGCAGACGATACGGGGATGTCCTTTCGGACGGTATCTACAT
>ENA-ORTZ01000552-ORTZ01000552.1-human-gut-metagenome-genome-assembly--contig:-NODE-552-length-30958-cov-146.834094_pt1 | contig 30958 bp, 30 predicted proteins | sample MGYA00242075_ERZ509199 | MGnify/ENA primary metagenome ERZ509199 (study PRJEB26280, sample SAMEA2338824) | human gut metagenome | biome: human gut; feature: human-associated habitat; material: faeces...
TTTGTTGCTCAGGAACTTATAAATTAATTTAAATCAAAGTGTTGCGGAATTAAGGCTTAAATCTTTCTTTTCACGTTCCATCTTATAATAGTAGGCTGTGCCAAAATAAATCTTGGCTTCCTTTCGGTTGTTGAACTTCTTTCCAGTTGGCAAGTGGATTATCATATCAATTCAAGCATTAGTAAGTTAATAAGCCAGTTTCTGCAATGAGATATAATAGGTAGTAACCTTTCCATTTTTCTTTCTCCTTGTTTTTAGATAGTTATTAATATTAGCCCATAATCCTATATGAACCCTGTTATCTTTTACTCCTTGTCTTAGTGCTTTTTCTCTGATTTGCTCGTAAGTAAATTCCTGCATTTTAGAAATATTGAATGGTTTGTAAATGGGGAATCTTGGTAGTGGGATTATCTGTTTGAGGGAGTATAAAGATAGTCATATTATATGTGGGGAACTAATCTTAGGGTCACACATTGGAATTTCAAATTTGAGGATATTCTGAATTTAAACTATTGGTATGTCTGTATTGTAGTCCAGAAGAAAATCCAGATAAATTAAATCTGGACTTTCATTTCAGGTAAGTACAACATTTTTAGAAAAGGGGTTATAATAAGAGGTTTTATGATAAAATGTTGTAGCTGACTAAACTTTTGCATATTCCAGAAATAAGGCTCTTTGTCTGTTCTTCCAATAATCCCTTAGCTCAAAGAAATCACTTAGAAAATCTTTTGGTTTCCTCTTGATAGGTGGCATATTCAATAAGCTGTATATTTCATCTCTGATTTTATTAATCTGAGATAATTCATAGGATTGTCCTGCCTTAAACCTGTTTTTCACCATTTCAATGAACTCTGTACCTGTCCGATTCTCATTGTACTTTTTGAGTATCATGGCTTCTCTTATTTTGGGCTGGGAGTATTTCAGTTCCTCAATTTTTGCCTTACCTAACTCATCATAAGCCTGGACTATAAAAGCGTCTGTTCGGATAAGCTCTCTTTTATGCTCCATCGCTATACTGGTTTCATCGCCTTTTAACATTTCCAGTTGTTCCACAATTTCCTTACGCTTGGCTTTAATGCTTAGTGATTTGTTTTCTCGTTTAAGCCTTTCGGTGTCACTCAATTTATAGGCGGTTGATTCATAATTCAGTTTAAAGGATTTGCATTGCTTGTAGTTCTTTACCAATTCATCAAAACTGTTATAATATCCCTGTACCAGATTTTCAGCCAGATAATTGTCTATCTTAAACCAGTTCTTTGTTCCATCTATGTTTAATAAAGGAGTGAGCGGATGATTATTAAGTATTGCTTTGACCGCATCCCTTAATTCATCACTGGTTGCATTGTCATGGTATGCCTTGAGCATTTTATAATTTTCTTCAAACACATTGATTCTAAACTGTAACTGGGCTTTTGACCTTACTTGAAATTTATAGTCCGTATTCGTTATATGGCTTGCTGAGACTATCCCATTTCTGAATCTTCCAATTATCTGTATGGTGTCGGTAAACGGGTCTATTATGCTCTGGGTAGCCATAGTAACATCTGTTACAATAAAAACTTCTGGTTGGAAATCCAGTTCAATATCCAGAGCATTAAAGAATCTGCTTGTCAGAAAATTGTATTTGTTCATCTTGGTTGCATCCCAATCTGAATAGACTTGACTGAACTTCTTATCCTTTAGGTTCTTTACACTGTTGTATGCACAGAACACTGTGGATTGTTCCAGAATATCCAGTTTATTCATAATTGAATAAATAGTTTCCGTAGAGTTGATAAACAGAAATATCGGTTTTTCTATATTGCCGATTCGTTTCTTTAGTTCCTGTAGCACATTATTAGTATGGTATAGGTTTAATGGCTGGGCATATTCGAAATGGGGTTGAACTTCCATTATCTGAAATTTCTGCTTAAAGAATCTGGGGTCGGTAAAATCCAGCGGAGTAGCAGACACAAGTCCTTTGTTCTCGAACATGAAGAAATCATCGAAAGGTAATGTTATGTTTTCTCTGTAGTCTACATCTTTCACTATCTTGTGGCATTCATCGAACAACAGATAGCAGGTAGAATAAATGTCCCTGTCAATTTCTTCAAATGCAGCTTTAATCTTGGAAAAACTTTCTGGAGTGGATAATAGCTTTATATGTTTTTCCTTACTGGCTTGCAGGTATTTTACAATAGAATCTACCGTTACATTCTCGTAAACTCCCATAAGATTGTCTTTTGCATGTTTCGGGTCTTTGCATTTACCTTTGATTACTGGAACATTCGGTTCTAAGATAATGGAATCTCTGTCAGCTTTCAGTTCGCCATAAGTTGCTCCCAGTCCTGTCAGTTTTTTATATAGTATAGTATTTGTTGGAATTTCTGGTAAGACTTCTGTCAGATATTGAACTTTTCCGTTCTTCTTTTCTATATTGATATATGTAGTATTCATCTTGGTTTCGTTTTAGAAGAGGGGAGTTTTGGCTCCCACTCTTTAGGTTAATAATTATCAGATTATAGCTTCTTTTTCACGCAGGTAGTCCAGAATTTCATCCGTGCGTTCCACTCGGAAGAATATTTTGCCACGAAGAAATGCGCTGGTTGCACTGATATAATTATTGACCTCACGAAATAAAGGTACGAACTGCACACGTTTTCCAGATTCAATGAGCTGCTTCAAAATGGATAACTGAAAATTGTTATCTTCGTTTGCTTTATAAGGATTCAGTTCAGTTGGCTTTATTCCTCCATCTTCACTTTCTCCAGTTGTCAGATAAGTGTATATCCATTTGAAAGAAGCTGGATTAACATAGTATTTGAAACCTGCAACATTATAAGATTCTACCCAAATGCAAGGATAGTTTTCCTTGTCGGTATATAGTCTAATGCTTAGAGTTTCTTTTCTCTGCATCATTGACTTGATGGCATTGTGCGCACCTTGATTATCGTATTTTTCTACTTGTGAAATAACTGTTCCATTAATATTAAACTCCATAGTTCTTCTTTTTTAGTTTTACTTTATTCCCATTCTGAGGGAACTGTCAGATAATCATCATTAAAAGGTGCGCACCGTTTTATTTTCTGATTACTCTGCAAAGGTGAGAACTTTTGGAAAGATTAAGGGAGAGTAAAATTTTGAGGATTTTGGTTCTCTCTTAACTTGCTTATCTTACAAGTCCTGTTCCTTTGACGCTACAAAGATAGAGAGATGCCATTGGGATATGAGAGAGTAAAAAATAAGGGAGATGTTACTCTCCCTTAGATAAGTCGTTGATTATTAATAAAATTTGTTATAGACATCCCAATTTAAATTTTTGTTTTTGCTTAAATATCCTTTTAAGGTGGATTTGTCGGTCTTAAAATCTTCGTTATCTGATATTCCAGTAAGGCAGATTAGCTGTGAAATCAGAAATGTTACATTATATGCGTTTTTTTCTCCTTTCCTGTAATTAGTGAAAGCTGGCGATAAAGAATCAAAAAATAATTTGAATCTTTGGGCAAACAGACAGATTCTTTTGGTTGTGCTTGTGTTAGTCTGTCCTTGTCTCGGGTAACTTACCATTTCTATATTATCATTCAAGTGTGCTATGTCAAATTCGTTTTTGGGTTTTAAATCTTCTAAGTGTTCTTGACAGCATAATTGTATGAATTTAATAGCATTGGCTGTGGCTATTTTATGGATGATTTTTCCATTGAGTTGTAAGGATAAAGTTAGTTCTTGATTAAAAGTTATATGCTCTGTAAGAGGATTGGCATTAGGGTCTTCTTCATATTGGGATATGGTTTCAAGTAGTTGCTTGACTTCATCTGCTGGAGATTTGCCACGTTCTGAAACTTGCCAAGATTCCCCATCTACATAGTCCTTTATAAATAAAAGGGCAAACCAAAATTTATCAGCGTCCATTCCCAAAGCTGAAATGGCAGTCTGCAATTCATCATTCTTTTTATATTCCTTATAGGTGAGTGGCATATCTATTAATCCTTCATTGTACCTTTTCTTGAAAGTTGGTATGGCATAGCTGCCTTCCAGTGCAAATCTATCATCTATGATTTTGGTTTCTGCTGGATGAATAAACATCGCGAAATCCCAAACATAATCCAAGATTATATCTTCTTCTCTTGCGTCAGTAGTAGGATAAACAGCATCTAAATTAGTAAACTTATCTATTGGTTGCATATTTTAAATCTATTGGTTATATGCAAAAGTAAAAAAGAAAATCCCACTCACAATATCTGCAAGTGGGATAATCATAGTTTGTAAGGCTTAGTAGTTGGAATCTCCTGTAAATGTGTCCATGAGCTTGTCCATCTGTTCACCTATGCACTTATCTATCAGTTTGGCATAATGGTTGGTCATTCTGGTATTAGTGTGACCAAGCATCTTAGAAACGACTTCCAGTGAGATATTATTAGCTAAAGTAACGGTGCTGGCGAATGTGTGGCGGCTTGTATGAAATGTGATTCGCTTCTTGATGTCGCACAAAATGGCTATATCCTTTAGGTATTTGTTTATATCTGCTGGGTCTTGGATAGGAAGTAATTTCTCTCCACCTTTGTACTTATCCAGTATCAGTTTGGCGATAGGGAGTAGGGGGATGCGTGATAGAACTCCAGTCTTAACCCTGCGTTTCTTAATCCAAATTCTGCCTGTATTGTCCTTTTCAAAATGTTCTGGTGCTAAGGTTTTGATGTCAATGTAGCTCAATCCAGTGAAGCACCCAAAGAGGAACATATCTTTGGCTCTCTCCAGTCTGGGTAGGGGAGTGTCAAAGTTGATAATCTTTCTCAGTTCTTCTTCATCCAAGAAATCAATTTCTACAGGCTCACGTTCTACTTTATAAGTAATGAACGGATTGGTAGTCATATGAGAATTAGCTACTGCAAGATTAATTATCTTTTTGAGTAGCTTTAGGTGTTTGGTAGATGAATTTTGAGCCATTCCTTTATCTATTCTTAGGAATGTATGAAAAGACTGGATAAAGTTCAGATTCAATTCACGTAGGTATAAATCTTCTCTTTTGTATTTCTGCTGAACAAATTCTTTGAGTAATCTTACTGTATAGACCGAAATCCAATAAGTAGCTTTAGAAACTCCATTTCCAACCAGCTTTTCCTGTTCTCTGTTATGTTCTTCAAAGACTTCAAACAGGCTTTTTTCGTTCAATGCTTCTACTTTGTCTGCAACAGCTTCTTTTAGTAGCTCAGCTGTGATTAGGTAGCCCATTTGAAGTAGCTCAATTTCTTTCTGGTATATTTTGTTTCTTAGCTGGGTGAGGTAGCTGTTTACTAATTGAGCTTCTTCACTCTTACCTTTTACTAACTGTTTTTCTCTATTCCAGTCTGTAGAACGTGCATATTTACCTGTGCTGAAATAGATTCTTTTTCCGTTTGTGGAGATAGAAACCTCAATAGGTGATAAACCTTTCTTGTTTTGCTTACTTTCTCTCAATGAAAAGTAAACCATCGTACAATGTTTTTCCATATTAAAATGATTGTAAAATGGAGCATATCTCATTGTACTATAGCTGATTATATAAGTTTTTGCAGCCCATTTTTGAAAATGGCAAATTGGGCTGCAAATGGGCTGCAAAAATCACCTTTTTATGGCTGAATTTAGTGACAATTGCTCTGCTTTGGGTTTGACTGTAATAGCCTTTGGAGGAACCATATTTTAGGTTGTTATAGTATCATTTTTCTTCTTACTTGATAAGAAAAGATAACCAAAGAGAAGGCTATTAGAATATTCCTAAACTACGACTTACGCTAAATAAAAAAAACTCCTGCAACCATTTAGATTACAGGAGTTTATATATTTGATTAAGTATAGATTACTTATTCAAAGCAGTAGCAACGTCAACTGCACAAGCTACTGTACAACCTACCATCGGGTTGTTACCGATACCCAGGAATCCCATCATTTCTACGTGAGCAGGAACTGATGAAGAACCAGCGAACTGAGCATCTGAGTGCATACGACCCATAGTATCTGTCATACCGTAAGAAGCAGGACCAGCAGCCATGTTATCCGGGTGAAGTGTACGACCTGTACCACCACCTGAAGCTACTGAGAAGTAAGGTTTACCTGCAAGAACACGTTCTTTCTTATAAGTACCTGCAACCGGGTGCTGGAAACGAGTCGGGTTAGTAGAGTTACCTGTAATAGATACGTCTACACCTTCTTTCCACATGATAGCTACACCTTCGCGAACGTCGTCAGCTCCGTAGCATTTTACTTTTGCACGAGGACCATCTGAGTAAGCGATTTCTTTCACAACTTTCAGTTCGCCAGTGTAGTAGTCAAACTGAGTCTGAACGTATGTAAATCCGTTGATACGAGAGATGATCTGTGCAGCGTCTTTACCCAGACCGTTCAAGATACAACGCAAAGGTTCTTTACGTACTTTGTCTGCTTTAGCAGCGATTTTGATAGCGCCTTCAGCAGCAGCGAATGATTCGTGACCTGCCAAGAAAGCGAAACATTTAGTTTCTTCGCGCAGCAACATTGCAGCCAAGTTACCGTGACCCAAACCTACTTTACGGTCATCAGCAACTGAACCCGGAATACAGAATGACTGCAAACCGATACCGATTGCTTCAGCAGCTTCAGCAGCGTTTTTGCAACCTTTCTTAAGAGCGATGGCGCAACCTACTACGTAAGCCCATTTTGCATTTTCGAAGCAGATAGGCTGAGTTTCTTCACAAGTTTTATAAGGATCAAGACCATATTGTTCGCAGATAGCGTTAGCTTCTTCGATGTCTTTGATACCGTTAGCGTTCAAAGCAGCAAGAATCTGTTTGATACGACGGTCCTGGCTTTCAAATTTTACTTCTCTAATCATAATGTTCTTTCCTCCTTATATTATTCGTGACGTGGGTCAATATGTTTAACTGCACCTTGTTCTGCTGTGAAGCGTCCGTAAGTACCAGTTACTTTTTTCAAAGCTTCGTTTGCGTCAGTGCCTTTCTTGATCTCATCCATGAACTTGCCCAGGTGAACGAATTCGTATCCGCAGATTTCGTCGTTCTTGTCAAGAGCGATAGTTTTGATATAGCCTTCAGCCATTTCCAGGTAACGAGGACCTTTTGCCAAAGTACCGTACAGAGTACCTACCTGGCTACGCAGACCTTTACCCAAGTCTTCCAGACCAGCACCGATCATCAGACCGCCTTCAGAGAAAGCTGACTGAGTACGTCCGTACACAATCTGCAAGAACAATTCACGCATAGCTGTATTGATAGCGTCGCACACCAAGTCAGTGTTCAATGCTTCCAAGATGGTTTTTCCCGGCAGGATTTCAGATGCCATGGCAGCTGAGTGAGTCATACCAGAGCAACCGATTGTTTCAACCAATGCTTCCTGGATAACACCTTCTTTTACGTTCAGTGTCAACTTGCAGGCACCCTGCTGAGGAGCACACCAACCAATACCGTGAGTTAAACCAGAGATGTCTTTAATTTCTTTTGATTTAACCCATTTTCCTTCTTCAGGAATTGGAGCTGGACCATGATTAGGTCCTTTTTTTACAACACACATGTGTTCAACTTCGTGTGAATAAGTCATATTCTTTACGTTTTATTGGTAATAAAAAATAGGTATTTCGTAAACCCTGAATTAGGGAATTTCTTCCTTAATCCATTCGCAAAGTTAGTCGTTTTATTTCGTTCTGCAACGGGTGAAACCAAACTTTTTGTTACATTTTAATGATATTTTTTTCGGTTTGGGCTGTTTTGCAAACTCCGGTTGACAAAATGTTTTTCATCTTCTGAAAGAAACTTGTATCTTTGCCTTGGATACAGCAAAGATACCCTATTATGGGTTTGCATAGAGATAGGTAACAATTATTAGGTATAGAATGGAAATGAATCAGATTACGGTTTCGGATGCGGATTTGCGCAAAGGGGCAGAAGAGGGAATGGATGCTTTTTTGAAAGTATTTATCGATAAATACCTGGAGGTGACAGGAGGAAAGATTAATGCGGATACCATGCCATTGCTGAACGGGTATCAGCATACTTTGTTAGGCTATCATTTTTTTCGGGAGGAAGTGATGGAAGGAGGTTTCGTACAGCTTATCCAGAATGGATACGGACCGTATATTTTTGATAATCCGTTTGCCAAAGCGATGCGTATGTTTGGGGCAAAAGAGTTTTCAAAGTTAATATACGAGGCTAAAAAAATATACGATGCTCATCGTGAGGATTTGGAGAAGGAACGTACGGAAGAGGAATTCATGGCTATGTATGAGCAATATGAAGCTTTTGATGATTTGGAAGAACAATATATGGAAGAGGAGGAGCAGATTACCGCACAAATAGCGATGTATGTAGACGAGCATTTGGATAGTTTTGCAGAAGTAAAATAATCATGAAAAGTTTATTTGTGTTAAAATAGCACTGTTCCCGTGCAGTCTTTTTTTCTTTTCTTATTTATTTTGTGAATTTTAAATCTAAAAATATTTATTAAACTAAAGATAAGAGTAGAATAGAGTATGAAAAAACAGAAATTGGCAGTCATTTTTGCTGCATTATTGACAATGGTAGGGTTTAGTTCTTGTTTGAACTCAGAAGATGATGGAATCAGTGAATATTATGGTTATTTGGAAGTGAATTCAGGTTGGGGGGTAACTTTTTCAACTCCTGATGGCTTGGAATTTGTTCCTAATAAGACAATTACTACCACTCCTAGTTCTAGGTTGGCTTTTGTTTATTGCCAATATAATGATGTGGATTTGACAGCAGAAACCAAAAAATTACCGGTCACATTATTACGCGACCCAGTTTATTTGAAAGATTTGGGTTATGCTGAGTCTACTTTGCCAGATGTAACCTCAACGGTTTCTCTCTATTCTTTAGGAGAAAATGGTGGTGGAATATGGGGATATAATAAATATTTGGTTTTGACTCCTGCCTATTTTCTGAAAAAAGGTACTACCAATGAAAATTTAAGTACTGAGTTGGTAAATCACCATTTGAATGTGTATTATGTGCCTGAAGAAGATAACGTGGCTACTAAGACCCTGAAGTTATATTTGCGTTATCAGCTTACGGGTATAGATGATTCTTCTACTGAAGAAGGTGCAGAAGCATCTGAAGCTTGGGCAAATGATTATACCCTGAAATATTCAGATGCTGTTTATGTAAGTTTGTCTTCTTTACTGGCTCAATATGAGAATGCTCATGGAGAGAAGCCCGAAAAACTGGAAGTAGATTACGAATATAATAATAACAGTTACACTGTACCGACAAAAGATACCAATAAAAAACGTACTAAGACGGTTGTATATAATTTGTATAAAGAAACTGCTGCTAATTAATAATAAACATAAATCGTAAAGATAAGAATCGGCATTATAAAATGGCTTATACAGCTATTTATAGTGCCGATTTTATTTTTGAAAAAACGCCCTTGCGTTTACATTCAAACGTCAAAGAGTTTGGAGTTAAACGCAAGGGCGTTTTAGTTGAAACACAAAAGAGTTTTGTTTTAAACGTAAGTGCATTTTTGGGGACGTTAAAACACCTCTCTGAAAGTCTTTTCCATACACTGTTTTTCTCTGAATTTTCTAGGCTGATTTTATTTTGGGAATACCGAATTTTAAATAGCTTGAAAAGATAAGTCCCTCTTTCCTTTATCTCATACTTTTTTGTAAATTTGCAATTCGTTTCATCGCATAATGAAAAGAATTGGGAATGAATTATAAAGAATTGTTCAATAAAATGGCATTTTTACTTTCTTCACCCGGACGCTTTTGGGAAAAAGAAGCGGCTGAAGGGCAGGGAAGCAGGATGATGTCGGAATACGTCTATCCGCTTATTGGATTGTGCGGATTGTCGGAATTTATAGGTACTTTTATCGGGCGTGATGTCAGTTCGGAGTTTTTCCAGTGGGCCTTGACACGCTGTTGTGCCATAGCCGTGTCTTTGTTTGGTGGATTTTTTGTTGCGGTGTATCTGCTGGATAAAATCAGCTGGAACCTGTTCAATAAGTATATTCCAAAGGAAACTCTTCAAGTGTTTGTGGGGTATTCTATGACAGTTTTGTTTGTACTCGATATGGTAAATGGACTGATTTCCATTGAAATACTTCACTGGATTCTTCAGCTGTACACTGTGGCTGTGGTGTTTGAAGGGGCACGACGGTTTTTGGAAATTCCGGAGAGTAAGTTGACTTCCTATACGGTTGTCGCCTCCATTCTGATACTGGTTTCTCCGGTGATGATAGAATTTGTGTTTAATAAATTGTCTGTAATTTTGAATTGATGAGACCTGTTTCAAATAATATTAATATCAAGAACAAGCGGGCGTCGTTCGATTATGAATTTATCGATACGTACACGGCCGGAATTGTGCTGACCGGAACGGAAATCAAGTCCATCCGGCAGGGAAAGGCCAGTCTGGTAGATACTTTCTGTTTCTTTTCCCGTGGAGAACTGTGGGTAAAGAATATGCACATTGCGGAGTATTTTTATGGCTCTTATAACAATCATACGGCTCGTCGTGACCGTAAGTTGCTGCTGACAAAGAAAGAATTGCGCAAGTTGCAGCGTACCTCTGATGAACCTGGCTTTACAATTGTGCCCACCCGCATGTATATCAATGAGCGGGGACTGGCTAAGGTGGTCATTGCATTGGCCAAGGGTAAGAAACAGTATGACAAACGTCAGACGTTGAAGGAAAAAGAAGACCGACGGATGATGGACCGTATGTTCAAACGCTAAATTAAATAAGGTGCACGAAAACTATGCAGACAAAGACGATACAACAACTGATACGGGAGCGTATCCTGGTGCTCGATGGAGCCATGGGTACGATGATACAGCAATATAATCTTTCGGAAGCTGATTTCCGGGGAGAACGTTTTAAGGATATTCCCGGACAATTGAAAGGGAATAACGACTTGCTGTGTCTTACTCGTCCGGAAGTAATAGAAGATATTCATCGGAAATACCTTGTGGCAGGTGCCGATATTATTGAAACCAATAGCTTTAATGCCACTTCGGTGTCAATGGCCGACTATCATGTGCAGGCTTATTGTCGGGAAATCAATCTTGCGGCTGCACGTCTGGCACGTCGGTTAGCCGATGAGTTTACAGCATTGAATCCGGAAAAGCCGCGCTTCGTGGCGGGTTCCGTGGGGCCTACCAACAAGACTTGCTCCATGAGTCCGGACGTAAACAACCCGGCTTTTCGCGCGCTGACCTTCGATGAATTGCAGGCAGCTTATTGTGAGCAGATGGAAGCCTTGCTGGAAGGGGGAGTGGATGCCCTGCTGATTGAGACTATTTTTGACACGCTGAATGCCAAGGTGGCTATTCGGGCAGCTGAATTGTCGATGGAAAAAACCGGACGTAGGGTACCTTTAATGCTGTCGGTTACCGTGTCGGACATTGCCGGACGTACGTTGTCGGGACAGACGTTAGATGCCTTTTTAGCTTCGGTGGAGCATGCGGACTTGTTCTCTGTCGGATTGAACTGCTCATTTGGTGCCCGTCAGTTGAAACCTTTCCTGGAGCAGCTTGCTTCACGTGCGCCTTATTATATCAGTGCTTATCCGAATGCCGGATTGCCGAATTCGCTGGGACAATATGACCAGACTCCCGAAGATATGGCTGCCGAAGTGAAGGAGTATATCGAAGAAGGACTGGTGAACATTATCGGAGGATGCTGCGGTACGACGGAACAATACATTGCCAAGTATCAGGATTTGATACAAGGAGTACAGCCCCGTGTGCCTGTGAAGAAGCATGCACATTTGTGGTTGTCGGGATTGGAGTTGCTCGAAGTTTCTCCGGAAATCAATTTCGTCAATGTAGGTGAACGCTGTAACGTGGCAGGTTCACGTAAGTTTCTGCGACTCATTAATGAGAAGAAATACGATGAGGCTTTGTCGATAGCCCGCAAGCAGGTGGAAGACGGCGCTTTGGTCATCGACGTAAATATGGACGATGGCTTGCTGGATGCCGCACAAGAGATGACTACCTTCCTGAATCTGGTGGCTTCGGAACCGGAAATAGCCCGTGTGCCCATTATGATTGACTCTTCCAAGTGGGAAGTGATACGTGCCGGACTGAAATGTGTGCAGGGAAAATGTATTGTCAACTCTATCTCCTTGAAGGAAGGAGAAGAGGTCTTTATAGCGCATGCCCGTGAAGTAAAACAGCTCGGAGCGGCAGTCATCGTCATGGCTTTTGACGAGAAGGGGCAGGCCGATACGTACAGTCGCAAGATTGAGGTGTGCGAACGGGCATATCGCATTCTGGTAGATAAGGTAGGATTTGCTCCTGAAGATATCATTTTCGATCCTAATGTGCTGGCCGTAGCTACGGGTATTGAAGAGCATAATAATTATGCGGTCGATTTCATTCAGGCTACCGGATGGATACGTAAGAATCTGCCGGGGGCTCATGTCAGTGGAGGTGTGAGCAACTTGTCGTTCTCTTTCCGTGGCAACAACTACATTCGTGAGGCTATGCATGCCGTATTCTTGTATCATGCCATTCAGCAGGGAATGGATATGGGAATTGTCAATCCGGCTACGTCTGTATTGTATACGGATATTCCGCAGGATATTCTGGAACGGATTGAGGATGTCGTGTTGAACCGTCGGCCGGATGCTGCAGAACGCTTGATTGAAACGGCAGAACGGTTGAAGCAGGAGAAAGAAGGTACTGCTTCTCAAGAAGGAAGTGCGTCGGCTCAACTACTGTGGAGGAATAATACTACGGTGGAAGAACGGTTGCAATATGCGCTGGTGAAAGGACTTTCGGATTATTTGGAGGAAGACCTGCAGGAGGCGCTTTCACGTTATCCGAATGCGGTGAGCATCATCGAAGGACCGCTGATGGCAGGTATGAATCATGTAGGAGACTTATTCGGTTCGGGAAAAATGTTCTTGCCGCAGGTGGTGAAAACTGCACGGACCATGAAAAAGGCGGTAGCTATTCTTCAGCCTTATATCGAGGCGGAAAAAGAAGAAGGTGCCCGCAGTGCTGGAAAGGTGCTGGTAGCTACGGTGAAGGGCGACGTGCACGACATCGGAAAGAACATCGTGTCGGTGGTCATGGCGTGCAACAACTATGAAATTATAGACTTGGGCGTGATGGTACCGGCCGAGCAGATTGTGGAAACGGCTATCCGTGAAAAGGTGGACATCGTAGGACTGAGCGGACTGATTACTCCTTCGCTGGAAGAGATGGTGCACGTGGTAACCGAGCTGCAGCGGGCGGGCCTTGATGTGCCGGTAATGATTGGCGGGGCTACCACTTCGAAACTGCATACGGCACTGAAGATTGCTCCGGTGTATCATGCGCCGGTGGTATACATGAAGGATGCTTCACAAAATGCATTGGTGGCTGCCAAGCTGCTGAATCGTGAGCAACGTCCGGCTTTTGTGGAAGCTTTGAATGAAGAATATCAGGCTTTGCGTGAAAAGAACCGTCAGAAAACGGTACAGACGGTTTCACTTGCGGAAGCTCAAAAGAATAAACTGAACCTTTGGGATTAATTATTTACTCATCGTATTATGAATGTACAGATAGAAGAAGGCTGGAAAAAGGCACTGTCGCCGGAGTTTGAAAAAGATTATTTTGTCCGGTTGACCGATTTTGTCCGTCAGGAGTATCAGCAGACTACGGTATATCCTCCCGGAAGATTGATTTTCAATGCATTCAACCTTTGTCCTTTTGATAAGGTGAAAGTGGTGATTATCGGGCAGGATCCGTATCACGGACCGGGACAGGCGCATGGTTTGTGTTTTTCGGTGAACGACGGGGTAGCATTTCCTCCTTCTTTGCAGAATATATTCAAGGAAATCCACGATGATCTGGGTATGCCGATTCCTGCCAGTGGTAACCTGACTCGTTGGGCCGAGCAGGGTGTGCTGCTGCTGAACGCTACCTTGACGGTGCGTGCCCATCAGGCTGGTTCACATCAGCGCAGAGGTTGGGAGGAGTTTACGGATGCGGCCATCCGTGTGCTGGCTGAACAGAAAGAACATTTGGTGTTTATCTTGTGGGGGGCTTATGCGCAGAAGAAAGGAGCGTTTATTGACCGCAACAAGCATCTGGTGTTAACTTCCGTGCACCCGTCTCCTTTGTCGGCTTATAACGGTTTCTTTGGAAACAAGCATTTCAGTCGCGCCAATGAATACCTGGTGGCTCATGGAGAGACTCCTATCAACTGGTAAGAAACAACAAATCAATAAATACGCAAAAAGAAATCCCCTTGCTCCGTTTTATGGGTGGAGCAAGGGGATTGTTATTTTATATGATGATCTATGTGTTTGTCAGATAAGTTGCATACCCAGTCGTGCGCATTCTTCACGCATATCTTCCGGCCAGATGCTGGCTTGGATTTCTCCGATATGTGCCTTCTTCAGATAAAGCATACACAAGCGTGACTGTCCGATACCTCCTCCAATGGTCAGAGGGAGTGTGTCGTTTAGCAGGCGCTGGTGGAAATACAGTTTGGTACGTTCTTCTTTTCCGGCTAATTCCAATTGCTTGAGCATGGCAGCCTTGTCCACGCGGATACCCATGGAGGAAATTTCCAGTGCACGTTGTAACACGTCGTTCCATACCAGCAAGTCACCGTTCAAGCCAGGAAGCCCTGTTTTGGGATCTACAGTGGTATAATCGTCGTAGTCCGGAGCACGCAGGTCATGTGGTTGTCCGTTACTCAGCTTGTTTCCGATTCCGATGATGAAAACGGCCCCAAAACGTTCTGTAATCAGGTTTTCGCGTTCCTTGGCAGTTTTGTCAGGATACATTTGCAATAAGTCCTCCGAATGAATGAAATGTACATCGTGGGGCAGGAATGACTTAATCTGTGGATACATTTCACAAATCATGTACTCTGTGCGGCGCATGGCTGCATAGATACGGGTCACAATACTTTTCAGGAAGTCTACTGTACGTTGTTCCGGCGTAATAACCCGTTCCCAGTCCCACTGGTCTACATAAAGAGAATGTATGTTGCCCAACTCTTCATCGGCACGTATGGCATTCATATCGGTATAAATTCCGTAGCCGGGTTCAATCTGATAGTCGGCTAAAGTGACACGTTTCCATTTGGCCAGTGAGTGAACTACTTCTGCCTGCTGGTCTCCTAAGTCTTTAATGGGGAAACTGACTGGTCGTTCCGTACCGCTCAAGTCGTCGTTGATTCCCATTCCTTTTAGTACAAACAAAGGAGCAGTAACACGGCGCAAGCGAAGTTCGGACGAGAGATTTTGCTGGAAAAACTCTTTAATTTGCTTGATGCCCAGCTCGGTCTGCTTCATATCAAGCAGCGGCTTATAATTGGCTGGTTTTATAAGGTAACTCATGTGTGAATCTCTTTAAATGTTTATTTGCTTGCAAAGATAGGTGTATTTTATAAATATGCAAGTGATTTTTGAAATATGTTGTCAAAATGTTTTTTATTTCTTTTTGCTTGCTGATAAAGTGAAAAGGGATTGGTGGAAATAAAAAATGTCATTCTGGAAATTTCTTTCCGGAATGACATTCTATTATGTAATGTAAAGAAAGGTTATTTAGCGATTCTTGTACATATTCTCGTAGTAGTTCTGATATTCTCCGCTGGTTACATTTTTCACCCATTTCTGGTTGTCAAGATACCATCGTATTGTTTTTACAATACCATCTTCAAATTTTGTTTCAGGTGTCCATCCGAGCTCGCGGGTGATTTTGGTCGGGTCAATGGCATAACGCTGGTCGTGTCCGAGTCTGTCCTTGACAAAAGTAATCAGCGAATCGTTAATCCAGTCAATGCTGATTTGTCCGTCAGGAGTCATTTCCTTCTTTTTAAGTATATTCCGGTATTCCGGTTGCTCGGTCATTATCTGATGAATGGTTGCAATGGTCAGTTTAACGATTTCAATATTCTGTTTTTCGTTATGGCCTCCTACATTATAAATTTCACCATCCTTTCCGTTATGGATAATCATGTCGATAGCTTTACAATGATCTTCCACGTAGAGCCAGTCGCGTACGTTGGTACCGTCTCCATATACAGGCAGACGTTTTCCTTCCAGAATATTCTTGATAATGAGAGGAATCAGTTTTTCAGGGAAATGGTATGGTCCGTAGTTGTTGGAGCAGCGGCTGATAGTGACAGGCATTTTATAGGTGTCACGGTAAGCCATCACGATTAAATCAGCACTGGTTTTTGAGGCGCTGTACGGACTGTGCGGACAAAGCGGAGTTTCTTCGGTGAAATATCCTTCTGCCCCTAAAGAACCATATACTTCATCAGTAGAAACCTGGTGGAATCGAACGCCTTTTCTCCAGGTCGGATAGCCGTTTTCATCTTTTCCTGTGACCCATGCACGACGGGCTGCATCCAGCAGGTTCTGTGTTCCCAGAATGTTGGTCTGTAAGAATAATTGCGGATTTTCGATGCTGCGGTCCACATGACTTTCAGCTGCAAAGTTTACGATGTAATCAAACTTGTAGTCAGCAAATAACTGGTCGGCCAAATTACGGTCACAGATATTTCCTTTTACAAAGAAGCAACGTTCGTTGTCGATGTCCTGTGAGATTGTTTCCAGGTTCCCGGCATATGTCAAAGCGTCGAGAATTACAATCTTGATGTCGTCATGTTTGCCCAGAATATATTTTATATAATTGGCTCCGATGAATCCGGCAGCTCCAGTAACTAGATAAGTTTTCATATAGAGTTTTATTTTGAATGCAAATTTCGGAAAGTTTTTTGAATGTGACAAGACTTTTTTGTTTTAATCATTCAATTCAATTACCTCCAGGTCAGAGAAATTTCCGTTTTCTATGTTGAATCGTACAAGTGTGCGTACCCGATGAAAACCATATTTTCCGGCAGCTCCCGGGTTGATATGGAGTAACCCCAGGTTGCGGTCGTATTTAACTTTTAGAATGTGTGAATGGCCACTGATAAACAGCTTTGGGGGATGTATCATAAGTGTTTCCCGAATGGAAGAATCATACTTTCCAGGATAACCTCCGATGTGTTTGATGAGTATGTCGGTACCTTCCAGTTGGAAACGGTTGATTTCTGGAAAGCGTATACGCAAGTCTTGTCCGTCGATGTTGCCGTAGACAGCTCTCAGTGGACGAAAATCCGCCAGACGTTCGGCTACCTCCAATGAACCGATGTCGCCGGCATGCCATATTTCGTCACAATTTTCGAAATATTTCAGGTAACGTTTGTCCCAGTAGCCGTGGGTATCCGATAAGAGTCCGATTCTTTTCATTTTTCTTTTGCTTTTGTCCGGCAAAGATACTACATTTGAAAAAACCTTGAATGATTTCAGTATATGGAAAGCCACTATAACTATTTCAACCGCGATATAAGCTGGTTGTCATTTAATCACCGCGTATTACTGGAGGCAGATGATGATACGCTTCCTTTGTTCGAGAGAATCAATTTCATAGCTATTTATTCGTCTAATCTGGAAGAGTTTTACCAGGTACGTGTGGCAGAACATAAGGCGGTTGCATCTGGAGGTAAGAGTGAAGATATGACCGTGGATGAGGCTCATGCCTTGATCCGGCAGATTACGGATACCGTGAACCGTCAGCTGGAAGATCGTGTGCGTATCTATGAAGAAAAGATTCTTCCTGCATTGCGGCGCAATCATGTGGTGTTTTACCAGAGTAAAAGCGAGGTGGAGGATTTTCATAAGGAGTTTGTGCATCGCTTTTTTATGGAAGAAGTGTTTCCCTACATTCAGCCGGTGAAAATCGATCCGGATAATGTGCGCTTTTTCTTGAGGGACAGACGTCTGTATCTGGCTGTAAGGGTATGGAAAGATGCGCAGGAGAAGCCGGAATATTATATTATAAAAATGCCTTATAGTAAGGTGCCCCGCTTTGTACAGCTTCCTTCGCATGAGGGAAACTATTACCTCATGTTTCTGGAGGATATAATTAAGGCAAACTTGAAGGAAGTGTTTATCGGCTACGAGGTAGAGTGCAGTTACTGTTGTAAGATTTCACGTGATGCCGATGTGTTTGTAGATGATGTACCTGCAGAGAGCATGGTGGAAAAACTGAAGGAGAAGGTGAAGAAGCGGAAGATTGGCGCTATCTGTCGTTTTGTATATGACCGGAAAATGCCGGATGATTTTCTGGATGCCCTGGTAGAGGCGCTGGGAATCAACCGGGAAGAGCTTGTGCCGGGCGACAAGCATCTGAATTTGGAAGACTTGGCGTCCCTCCCTAACCCGAATCCGGATATTCCGGCCATCGTCAAGCCACAGCCGATGTTCTTGCCTGGGATGAATGAAAAACACTTTATGTATCGTCGGATAGCCAAACGGGATATGTTGCTTTATTATCCGTATCACAGTTTTGAACATTTCATTCATTTTCTGTATGAAGCCGTTCATGATCCCTTTTGTCGTGAAATCATGATTACGCAGTATCGTGTGGCAGAACATTCGGAAGTGATTAATGCCTTGATTGCTGCCGCACGAAACGGGAAGCATGTCACGGTGTTTGTGGAGCTGAAAGCCCGCTTTGATGAGGAAAATAACCTGGCTACGGCCGAATTGATGCGAAAGGCGGGGATTGACATTATATTCAGCATTCCGGGATTGAAAGTACATGCCAAGGTGGCATTGATTCTCCGGAAGAATGACAAGGGAGAACGGTTAAGAAGCTACGCGTATGTCAGTACGGGTAATTTTAATGAGAAAACGGCAAAGATTTATGCAGACATAGCTTTGTATACCTGTAACAAGCAGATAGTGGACGACATGTGTACCCTGTTTAAGGTCTTGCGGAAAGAAGTGACAGAGCCTCGTTTCAAACGCCTGTTGATAGCACGTTTCAATCTGCTTCTAGAATTGAAAGCCCTGATTCAGCGGGAAATCGATTTGACAAAAGATGGAAAGCCTGGCCGGATTATTTTGAAGATGAATGCCTTGCAGGATACGGCTATGATAGATGAGCTGTATCGTGCCAGTGAGGCAGGGGTGCAGATTGATTTGATTGTACGAGGAATTTGCTGTCTGGTTCCGGGAGAATCGTTTAGTCGGAATATTCGGGTTACCCGTATCGTGGACAGTTTCTTGGAGCATGCCCGTGTGTGGTACTTCGGGAATGGAGGTGACCCGTTGGTCTTTATCGGTTCGCCCGACTGGATGCGTCGTAATTTGTATCGTCGTATCGAGGCGGTAACTCCTATTCTCGACGGCAGACTTCGTCGGGAATTGACAGACATGCTGGAGCTTCAGCTGTCGGCCAATCGGAAGGCATGTTGGGTGGACAATCAGTTGCGGAATATCTTTAAAAGAAAACCGGGTAACGACGATGTACGTGCGCAGTACGATTTTTATGAATATTTGAAAAACAAGTTGGCTGAGAATTAATCAGCCGACTTGTTTTTGTTTTCTGATATAAGCAGTAATTTATCTCCCGGTTTCAACTCCATTTGTCCGTTGGGAATGAGGAACTCATTGCCACGTTTCACGAGCATGACCAATGTTCCTTTCGGAATCTGCATTTCGGCCAGTCTGTTTTTGTCTTCCAGCATTTCGGCTGTCAGGGTGAGGTCATTCAGACGGGTGTCGATTTCTTCCGGCAGTTCCACTCCAAATTCATTTCCTTCTTTAGGTGCGGGCAAGTCCAGTTGCAGGATTTTTGCCGCCTTTGTAATGGTCATCCCCTGAATGACCAAAGACAGAAGCGTGATGAAGAATACAATATTGAACAATTGCTGTGAACCTTCAATCTGTGCCAATACCGGATAAGTTGCAAAAATGATGGGAGTAGCTCCTCTCAGTCCCACCCACGAAACAAACAGTCTGCCTTTATTCGTAATGTTACGGAAAGGCAGCAGACAGAGGTATACGCTGAGCGGACGGGCGACGAGAATCATAAACACACCAATCAGTAAGGCTACCGCTGCAATGTCGAGCATTTCGTGTGGGTTGACCAGCAAACCTAAAGTAAGGAACATAATAATTTGGAAAAGCCAGGTCAGTCCGCTCATAAAGGTATTGATTTCTTTTCGGAAAGCCAGTCGGGTATTTCCAAGAATGACTCCCATGATGTAGACCGCCAGATAAGCATTTCCTTTCAGCTGGTCCGTAATGGTGAAAGTAATGAATACCAGGCTCAACAAGAGGATTGAGTAAAGCGAACTGTTGGACAGATTGATGCGGTTTATCAGCCATACGCTGAATCGTCCCATGGCGTAACCGATGACTCCACCGAAGAAGAACTGCACAAGCAGATCTTTGGTAATCAGTAGAAAATCAGGATTACTTCCACTTGAAATCACTTGTATCAGTACGATGGTCAGCATGTAGGCCATCGGGTCATTACTTCCACTCTCCAATTCTAGCATGGGGCGTAGATTCTGTTTCAAGTTCATGCGCTGGAAGCGGAGCAGGTTGAACACAGAAGCAGAGTCTGTAGACGACATGGTAGCGGCGAGCAGCAAGGAACTAAGCAGGGTTAATTCTATGTTGGTTCGGTTCCAGTCGGAAATATAGAATATAAATATACCGGTCAGCAAGGTTGTAAGCAATACACCGGCGGTTGACAGGACAATACCGGGAGTAAGGATGGGTTTGATTTCGTTGTATTTGGTATCCATACCTCCAGAAAACAGGATAATGCTCAGTGCCATCATTCCAATAAATTGCGCATCTGAAGCACTGTTGAATTGCAGTCCGAGTCCGTCACTGCCAAAACACATTCCTACTATCAGGAAAAGTAGAAGAGTGGGAATACCAAACCGGTATCCGGTTTTACTGATGAGAATGCTGGAAAAAATAAGGATAGAGCCAATCATCAGTATGTTTTCAGCTGTAAAAATCATGATTATGTAATAATAAATAAAGTAATATGAACGTTGTATATGTATTATAATGTCCGAAGGTAAGAAAATGTTTTTTCAGACAAGTATTTTTAGAAACATAAAAAGCTTGTATTAAGATATTTTTTGTAATGATACTTAGTATATTTGTTGTATCTATATGATGAATTGTAACTATTAAATTTTGAATTATGGAGAAGTGTTATTTTTACAAAAGTTGCAGGGTATTATTAATCTTTTTACTCTGTTTTTCAGGAATGGTTTATGCACAAACTGGGAATTCGGCATGGAATAAAACTTGGAGTGCCACTACTCCTCAAAAAGATGCTGTAATGAGTTTTGATTTGAATGTGAGTGAGAAAAAGAATTTGAATCCTTACAATGATGGAGCTTTGTGTAATGGTTTTATGTCAGTATATGTGGTGGAACCAAGTGGTCGTAAGTCGCTGTTGGTCACTTATGAATTTTCTCTGACACGCATGGAAGGAAATATAGCTTACCTTAAGTTTGTGCCTGGACGTTCAGGTATGGACGATGGAGAAGGTACTTGTAAAGCTATTTTGAAGAATGGTAAACTTCAGCTGATTGGTACAGATCAAGGTGGAAAGTCTGCTTTGTTTAACGGGCTGACTTTTAAATAAAGGAAAAAGATTGAAGTTCAGAAGTAATTATTGGAATGTAAAAAGCCAGACAATGAATGTCTGGCTTTTTTATATCCCGACATTAGGCTTGTTTTATTGTATAGATATATTTTCTAAAAAGTTGTATTTGTTTTTCAGGAAAAATGTATATTTGCAATGTTTTGTTCCGTATTGATTTCCGGTTAAGCGAAATCGCGGATGAAAAGGGAATCGGGTGAAAGTCCCGGACAGTCCCGCTGCTGTAAGCTCCAGTCATTTACGTTTGTCTACCCTCTGCAAGGCCACTGTCTTTTAAATAAAGATGGGAAGGCAAGACAAACGGGAGTAAGTCAGAAGACCTGCAAAACAAAGTCATGCTTGCATTCTCGAGGAAAGGATGGCAAGAACGTGCGTAATGTAGAATTACAATTAAAATTTGAATGAAAAACTTGAATGAACCGGCTATTATTGTCGGGTATCGCTTTCTTATAGCTATGTGTCTGTGGATTTGGGCCGGAGTGGGAACACTTTGTGCACAAAATGCAGGTTCTGATAGTATTACGGGAAAAGTGCACCAAATTCCAGATGTGACGGTGAGCGGGAAGAAAACAATGAATAAAATTTCTTCAAATGTTCCTGTGCAGCGTTTGGGGAAAGACATGATGGAAGATTTGGGTATTCAGAATATGGCAGATGCGGTAAGGCGTTTTGCGGGTACCGATGTACGTGATTATGGAGGTACGGGAGGGTTGAAAACAGTTTCCGTTCGTAATATGGGAGCTGCCCATACAGCAATTAGTTATGATGGAGTTGCCGTAAGCAATTGTCAGGCTGGACAGATAGATATAGGGCGTTTCTCTTTAGATAACGTAGAATCTTTATCGTTAAGTGTAGGTCAGAATGAAGATATGCTTCAGTCTGCCAGATTGTATGCTTCGGCAGGAGTCTTGAATATTGAGACTTCTCGTCCTGAGTTTTTGGAAGATAGAAAATGGCAACTGTTGTTTCAGGTAAAAGGCGGTTCTTTTGGTTTGGTCAATCCTTATTTTCGATATGGACAGCAGTTTGGTGAAAAGACGGTACTGTCTGTCGACGGAGATTATTTACGTTCGGATGGGCAGTATCCTTTTTTGCTGAAAAACGGAAAATATACCCAAACGGAGAAGAGAAATAATTCGGAAGTGGATTCCTGGCATACAGAATGGAATCTTATGCATGAATTTAAGGAAGATAAGAAATTGAATGTAAAGGCATATTATTATCAGTCTGAACGTGGATTACCGGGAGCCGTAATTTTGTATAATCCGGTTTCAAATGAACGCCTATGGGATAAGAATGCTTTCGTGCAAGCAAAATATCAGGATAAAATAGCTGAGAAATGGTCATTGCAGGTGTTGGCTAAGTACAATTATGCCTGGAATAAATATCAGGATAAGGGGGCACAATATGAGGGTGGAGTTTCCACAGATCATTATACTCAGCATGAATATTATGCTTCGGGGGCTGTTTTGTATCGACCGTTTCGGGGCTTTTCCATATCATTGGCTCAAGATTTAGCAGTGAATACATTGGATAGTAATTTACCGGATTGTCCGTTCCCAACTCGTGTAACTTCTTTGACGGCCTTACATGCCCGCTATCAATTGGGCAGTGTGCAAATGGATGCTTCTTTAATAAATACGTATGTAAAAGAACATGTAGAGACCGGTGATAAACCAGAAGATTTAAAGAAATTATCCCCGTCTTTTTCTATAAATTGGAGACCTCTGAGTGAGCAGGATTTTTTCTTGCGAGCGATGTATAAAAGTACCTTCCGTACTCCTACCTTCAATGATTTATATTATTATCGATTAGGAAATCGTTCTCTTCGTCCAGAAAAGGCGAAGGAATATAATATTGGCGCAACGTGGGGAGCAAAAAAGAACTCTGTATGGGACTATTTGACATTTACAGGAGATGTGTACTTTAATCAGGTAACAGACAAGATTGTAGCTTTTCCTTCTACTTATGTATGGAGAATGGCGAATTATGGTAAAACTCATATATGGGGAGCTGATATCACTCTTTCTATGGGTATTCCTTTAGGTGAATTGTTTAAAGCACATGTATTAGGAAGTTATACATGGCAAAAGGCTGTTGATTTGACTGACCCGAATGCTAAAAATTATAAGGATCAATTGCCTTATACGCCAGAACATAATGGGAACGGTTCTGTCATCTTGGAAACGCCATGGATAAAATTAGGATATAGTTTGATTGGAGTCGGAAAAAGATATTATTTCTCACAGAATATTCCGGAGAATGAAATTGAAGGGTATGTGGAACAAACGCTAACTCTTTCTCGGCAATTTTCATTTAAGACCTGTCGTTTAAGACTACAGGCAGATTTAATTAATTTCATGAATGAGCAATATGAGGTAATAAAGTATTATCCGATGCCAGGGCGTTCATGGAAAATAACAGCTGCTATTCATTTTTAAATTTAAATATTTATGCAATTTAGAAAATTATTTTTCAGTTTGTGCTGCATGGTGACATTAGGAGCGTCACTGGTAGCTTGTAGCGAAGATGAAGAGTTATTTGATGACAGTGGTTCTAAGGTTACTCTTCCTACTCATCGGGCATTTATTCTGAATGAAGGTACCATGGGATATAACAATGCAACATTGTCTTTTTATGCACCGGATAAAGATGCCGAATTTATTAATGATATTTTTTATACTCAGAATCAGGCTAAATTAGGTGATACAGGACAGTCCATGATTGAATATAATAATGACCTTTATGCAATTATTGCAGGTTCAAGATATTTGGTTCGGATGAATACGGCTGGAGTAGAGAAACAGCGCTATACAATTCCTGAATCAGAAGGAGATCCTCGTTATTTGGCAGCTGATGACGGATATATTTATATGACGCAATATGGTGGTCAGGTGACGAAACTGGATGCAAATACCTTGAAGGTTGTTGGTACATTTAAAGGAGGAGCTAATCTGGAAGGTATTGCTGAATGCGATGGCAAGCTTTATGTAGCTAATTCATATACTAAAAGCGATACGGGGTATCAATATCATACAGATTTGTTTGTGATCAATGCTGCCAATATGCAGTTAGAAACTACTTTGACAGTAGACCTTAACCCGAATCAGGTATTGGAAGAAGATGGAAAGATTTTCCTGATTTCTTGGGGAAATTATGCGGATAAGGGATATTCTGCTCAGATGATAGAACCGCAAAATGGTAATAAACAGACTTCTTTAGGAGTTGCTACAAATATGGCGGTAGGAGATGATATGGTGTATTTTGTAAATTCGGAGACTGATTGGAATACGTTTACTACTACAAATACATTCTTCTCTTATAATATTAAGACTGCTACGGTAAATTCATCTTCTTTCCTGAAAAATGCACCGGCAGAACTGGCTACATCAAGTGTGTACATGATGAGTGTGGATGATGAGAAGGGAGATATTTATATTGGAGTGATATTCTATTCGAACTCAAATGGTACGATGTATCGTTTTGACCGTAACGGTAACTTTGTAGAAAAGTTTGATTGTGGTGGTCAGAACCCTAAAACAATGGTTTTCATTGATTGATTTTTATGAAACAAATTTTACTATCTGCCCATATAGTAATTACAGTCTTGCTTCTCTCTGCCTGCGGCGGAGGAAGCAAGACTTCTTCCGTTCAGGAGGAAGGGGATACCCTGAAAATGAGGTATGCCACCAACTTGTCTGTGGTAAAGTTTCCTGATTATACCATGGTTTCTATCCGTAACCCATGGGATACATTGAAAACATTGCATACTTATCTGTTGACTGATAAGACTCAGCCGGTTCCGGAGAATCTGCCTGAGGGGACTGTCGTACGGGTTCCGTTGGAACGGGCCGTAGTGTATTCTGTGGTGCATGGAAGTGTACTGAAAGAATTAGGACAGGCAAAAAGTATCAAGGGAGTCTGTAACCTGGAATATTTCAAGATGCCGGAGGTACAGGATGGATGCCGGAATGGAGAAATCGTAGATTGCGGAAACGGAATGAATCCGGATATTGAGAAAATTATCGACCTTCGTCCGGATGCCATCATGCTTTCTCCGTTTGAGAACAGCGGAGGATACGGTCGGGTAGGAAAGTTGGGAGTACCCGTAATCGAATGTGCGGATTACATGGAAACTTCCCCGTTAGGGCGTGCAGAATGGTTACGCTTTTACGGATTGCTGGTAGGGCAGGAACAGCGGGGAGATTCACTTTTTGCGCAGATAGAAAAAGAATACCTGGCAGTAAAGGATTTGGCGGCACAGGCAACCTCCCGTCCTACGGTGTTAAGTGATTTGAAGTATGGCTCTGCATGGTATATTGCCGGAGGACAGAGTACCACTGGACGCTTGTATGCGGATGCCGGGGCAGATTATGTTTTTGCAGAATTACCGAACAGCGGTTCTGTGCCGATGGCTTTTGAAACCGTGTTCGACAAAGGTGAGCATGCCGATTTCTGGTTGATAAAATACAATCAGCCGCAGGATAAGACCTATAAGGAACTTCAGAAGGATTATTCGCTTTATGCGCGTTTCAAGGCATTCCGTGAACGTCGGATTTATGGATGCAACACCCATCGGATACCTTTTTATGAGGAGTCACCTTTTCATCCGGAGATATTGTTGAAAGATATGGTAAAAATATTCCATCCCGAGTTGCTGGAAGGCTATGAACCGAAATATTTTAGTAATTTAGCGGAATGATACATTCTGATAAAAAACATTACGTAATATTCGGCACCCTGGCTCTTTTGATAGCGCTTTTAGTGGTAGCCAATTTATTTTTAGGTTCGGTAGATATTCCGGCGCAGGAAGTGCTGCGTATTTTAAGTGGAGAAGAGGCTGAAAAGGCAAGCTGGACGTTTATCGTGTGGGAATCGCGTTTTCCTCAATGTATCACGGCTTTGCTTTGTGGAGCTGCCTTGTCGGCTTCCGGACTGATGTTGCAGACGGTTTTCAGTAACCCATTGGCCGATTCTTCTATTTTAGGAATCAGTTCAGGAGCCAGCTTGGGAGTAGCACTTGTGATGCTTGCCGGAGGAGGAACCATTGCCACAGGTGTGTTTACACTTTCCGGATTTTTTTCTGTCATATTAGGTGCATTTTTGGGTGCTGTAGCTGTGTTGGCTTTGGTATTGTTTTTATCCTCTTTGATAAAAAGTAATGTAATGCTGCTCATAGCCGGTATCATGATAGGCTATATTACTTCTTCACTGATTTCTTTGTTGAATTTCTTTGCTACGGCAGAAGGAGTCCACTCGTATATGGTGTGGGGAATGGGAAACTTTGGTGGAGTTTCTTTGGAGCAGCTTCCGGCCTTTTTGTTGCTGACTGTGGTCGGCTTGTTAGTAGCAGTTATGCTTATTAAGCCTTTGAATGCCTTGCTTTTGGGGCCGCGCTATGCCGAAAATCTGGGAGTGAATATTCGCCGGGTACGTAACTTCTTATTGTTGGCTACCGGATTGCTGACTGCGGTAACGACTTCATTCTGTGGTCCTATATCTTTTATCGGTCTGGCAGTTCCTCATCTGGCTCGTTTGATGCTGGGTACCTCCAACCATAATTCGCTGATGCCTGTTACGCTGCTTGCCGGAGGAGCATTGGCATTGCTGTGTAACTTGATTTGCGTCTTTCCGGGAGAGTCGGGGGTAATACCGCTGAATGCCGTAACTCCAATCTTGGGGGCGCCGGTCATCATTTATGTCATTATCAATCAACGTCGAATTCAATACTTTAACTGATGAATCAATCGGAAATAGTGGTAGAGGGTCGTAACCTGACAATCGGTTATCAGGTAGGGAAGAAGCGGACGGAGGTACATTCCGGTCTGAATTTTCAGCTTTTTCGTGGGGAATTGACATGCCTACTGGGAGCGAATGGAGCAGGTAAATCTACCTTACTTCGCACTTTGGCGGCTGCTCAACCGTCTTTATCTGGCGACTTGAAACTGTTGGGGCGTGATTTGTCTGCCTACTCCGAACGTGAGTTGTCAAGAACCATAGGGGTCGTATTGACAGACCGTACGCAAGCAGGAGGGTTGACAGTATATGAACTGGTCGCCTTGGGACGACAGCCTTATACAGGATTTTTCGGACGTTTGGATAAGACCGACAAGCAGTTGGTAGAACATGCACTGCAAGCCGTAGAGATAGCACATAAGGCACGATGTTATATGGCTGAACTTTCTGACGGAGAACGACAGAAAGTGATGATTGCCAAAGCGCTGGTGCAGGAATGTCCGTTGATATTGTTGGATGAACCGACCGCTTTTTTAGATGTGGTAAGCCGTATTGAAATCATGAATCTTCTGCATCGTCTGGCCATAGAGGAAAAGAGGGCTATTCTTCTGTCTACTCATGATATTGAACAGGCGTTGGTTTTGTCTGATCGTCTTTGGCTTCTTTCTTCAACCGGAGGGTTGGAATGTGGCGTGACGGAAGATCTGATATTGAACAACCGGATGGATACATTGTTTGCCAATCATGCCCGGATTAAGTTTGATTTGATGCATGGTGGCTTTTCTCCTGAGGTGTCGGGGGAGAAATCTATTGTTTTAAAGGCGAAAGATGAAGTGCTACGTCATTGGGCGCAGAATGCTTTGAACCGTCATCATTATTTTTGCCTGGATGTTTGTCTTTCTACTCAAAAGTTACCATTGTTGGATGTGCAATCTTCCAATTGTCTTCTTTATACCGATGAAAATGGACAGACCTTTTGTTATTCTACCTTTGATTCATTGCTCCGTAATATATAATTGTTAGAAAATAAGCTTATTTGAAGGATATTTGTTATTTTTGCTCGGTCTATTAGTTGGAAAAATAATAAATATATGGCAGTTGTGGTGAAAATGTCCGGTACATCTCCCGAATTATATAACTGTATAGCCCCATTGGTGATGAATCCGGAAATTATTAAGTATAATCATAATTATCCCTTTAAAACCAGTGAATCATTTATTTGGTTTGTGGCATTTTCTGCTAATCAGGTAGTCGGTTTTTTTCCTGTAGAGGTACGGAAAAAATCTTTGGTAATCAATAACTATTATGTTAGTAATGACGATGAAGATGTTTTTGTGAGCTTATTGGATGCTGTGGATAATGATTTCTTGGGAGAAGAAAGGGGCGTGGAGGCTGTTGTTCAGAAACCTCATGAATCATATTTCCGTACACACGGATTTGAAATAGAACGTGCGTGGAACTTGTATCTTAAAATGAGGAAGAAGCATGAAAACGAATGAAAAACCGAAAAATGTCTATGAACTGACACAAGAGCGTTTGGCTGTTCTTTTTAAAGAATTTGATAACATTTACGTGTCGTTTTCTGGAGGAAAGGACAGTGGTGTGCTGCTTAATTTATGTATTGATTATATACGTCGGCATCAACTGAATATTAAGCTTGGTGTCTTCTTTATGGATTATGAAGTGCAGTATGACCATACCATTGAGTTTGTTAATCGTATTTTAGAGAAGAATAAAGATATTCTTGATGTGTATCGGGTTTGCGTTCCTTTTAAAGTAAGGACGTGTACTTCCATGTATCAGCATTATTGGCGACCATGGGATGAGAAAGTACGAAATATTTGGGTACGAGAAATTCCTCAAAATGTGCTGAGGGCACAAGATTTTGATTTCTTTCATGAAAATATGTGGGACTATGAGTTCCAACTACGTTTTGCTGCTTGGTTGCATGAAAAGAAAAAGGCAGTACGTACAGCTTGTCTGGTTGGAATACGAACTCAAGAAAGTTATAACCGATGGCGTACCATTTACGGGGGCTTGAAGCAACAGCTTTATCATAATTATCAGTGGACTTCCAAGATTGCCAATGATGTGTATAATCTTTATCCCATTTATGATTGGAAAACGACTGATATCTGGACTGCAAATGGAAAATTCGGTTGGGATTACAATCGCCTGTATGACCTTTATTATTATGCAGGTGTGAGCTTGGAACGGCAGCGAGTTGCCAGTCCTTTTATTAGTGAGGCCATTGAGAGTTTACGCTTGTATAAAGCTATAGAACCGGATACTTGGGGACGGATGATTGGCCGTGTGAACGGAGTTAATTTTTCTGCTATTTATGGAGGTACCCATGCGATGGGATACGGTTCTATTAAATTACCGGAGGGGCATACCTGGAAGTCCTTCATGGAATTTCTACTTTCCACACTTCCGGAGGAAACCCGAAGAGGTTATTTAAACAAGCTGCATACCAGCATTAAGTTCTGGAGAACGAAAGGTGGTTGTTTGAGTGATGAAACGATAGCAAAACTTGAAAATCTGAATATCCCGATAACGGTAAGAAATAAAAGTAACTACAAGACGACCAAGCGTCCGGTTATGATGGAGTATTTGGATGATATTGATATTGCGGAGTTCAGGGAAATACCTACTTATAAACGTATGTGCTTGTGTATTCTTCGTAATGATTATGCATGTAAATATATGGGATTTGCCATGAACAAAGAAGAGAAAAAAATGAAAGATTATATTTTACAACAATATAAGAAGATATGGACATAGAAGAGAAAACAAGTCCGGTTTACCATGTAAAAGCCGTACCGGTGGAGAAAGTGTGTGCCAATAATTATAATCCGAATGTGGTGGCTCCCCCAGAAATGAAGTTATTGGAACTGTCAATTTGGGAAGATGGATTTACTATGCCTTGCGTATGTTATTATGACAAGGAAAATGACAAGTATATTATTGTAGATGGGTTTCATCGTTATCAGGTGCTGAAAACCTCTCAGCGAATTTATGAACGTGAGAATGGGATGTTGCCTGTAGTGGTAATTGATAAGGATTTGTCTAACCGTATGGGATCTACCATCCGTCATAATCGTGCGCGGGGGACTCATGATATTGGATTAATGACGAATATTGTGGCGGAACTGACCCAGGCTGGGATGTCGGATAAATGGATTATGAAAAATATAGGAATGGATAAAGATGAATTACTTCGTTTAAAGCAGGTTTCGGGGTTGGCATCTTTGTTTGCAGACAATGATTTTTCTATCCCCACTCCCCAGTCCATTTTACCTGAGAGTGAAGAGTAAAGTTATTTTTAGTATATAAAGTAGCCTAAGATACCACTACATACAATCAGCAGAATCGGGTTTACCTTATATCGGTTGGAAGCAATGAAGCATCCGATAAAAAGCAGGATGCTGATAATGATTTGATACGTATCTGTTCCGAAGTTTTCCCCATTCATCAGTACGAGAGCAGCAGCTGCAAGCAGACCGACTACTCCGGGACGCAGGCCATTAAATACGGCTTCTACTGCCGGATGACGTTGATATTTCAGAAAAAAACGGCTGATAAATATCATGAGTATAAACGAAGGTAGTACCACAGAGAATGTGGCCACCGTAGAGCCTAGTATGCCGACTGCGTGTGAGTAGCCGGCATTTACCATGGCCGTGTATCCCACGTAGGTCGCAGAATTAATACCAATAGGACCAGGGGTCATCTGGCTGATAGCGATGATGTCTGTAAAGTCGGACGAACTGAGCC
>ENA-ORTZ01000623-ORTZ01000623.1-human-gut-metagenome-genome-assembly--contig:-NODE-623-length-27845-cov-47.839151_pt1 | contig 27845 bp, 21 predicted proteins | sample MGYA00242075_ERZ509199 | MGnify/ENA primary metagenome ERZ509199 (study PRJEB26280, sample SAMEA2338824) | human gut metagenome | biome: human gut; feature: human-associated habitat; material: faeces...
ATTGGTATCGGGGCTTTTTTGTTTAGCAACTATCCAAATCTCTTGGATAGAGATAAGAGGTACTTGTTTGTGCCTAAAACACAGCGGATTGAAAGAAGAGAACGTCTTTTTTGCTCAACAAATAGGCATAGATAAATTCATATTAGAGTAAATAATTGAATTTTTTGTCTGATTTCCTACAGATTGTGGGGTATTTTCCAGTTTTTCTTTATACCTTTGTACTTGGATAAGTATCTCTATCCAAGAGATAGGAAATAATAAAGCAATATTTATGATGAAAATGGCATCAAATACTAAAATATCGCTACTTGTAGTAGCATTGGGAGTCATCATTGCTGGTGTCTCGCTTGTGTCATGCAAAAACGATAATGTCCCGTATGATACAAAATATATTGCAGATTTTCATCGACTTTCTAATAATACAGAAGTGATAGGTATTACCAATGATAAGTTGGCGTTATATGTGGATTATTCTAATTGCATTACCAACGGCATGGCTTCTTCATTTTATCAGAAAATGGTTTCTCCATTAACTGCCGCAACGAAGGAATACTGGTCTATTAAAGGTAATGCCATAGCTCAAGAAGATGGAGACACTTACAGTCTCCTTAATAATGTGGCAGAAGTCAATTATGCAGCCCTTGATAAAGCTATAGAGCAAATGGCTCAACGTGACGGTGAATCAGTGATGCTAACCGATGGTGAACTTTTTACACAAACCGCGACCAAAAACAATCCCAACAATCCATACATGCACAACGCTTTCAAGAAGTGGTTATTAAAAGGGCATGATATTCATATTATAGCCGAGCCATTTCAAGAAAAATATCATGGGAAAAACTATAGCAAAAAAAGATTCTATATCATCTTTACAGACGATAGAATTCAGGGAAATATTTATGATAGAATAAAAGAAATAGTAGATATGGAACAATTTCCACAGGTGGACGAGTTCCATTTGAGTGGTAATTATCCATGGATAGTTCCTGAAAATGGAAAGGTTTCCGTATCTAACGAAATTGTAGCAGCTAATGTTGCATCTTGTGGAGCGTATGAAATCCAAGATTGGCAGGTAGATTGGAAAAACATCATTAATCTTATTGTAAACGCATATGATGATAATGGCAATCCTCTACCCAATGGTGGAAAACTTATAGGCGGTCTGAAAATCAATAAAAATGCGTTTGGCTGTTATCGTATTTCAGACATTGATGTAAGAGTCGTAAATATAAATGATGAGTATTTCAACCTTTATAATGCCATTGAATCTAACGAAAAGACAGAAAAGATTGAAAATGCTGGCCCTGTCATTGAGAACTTCCTTATTGTGGATAAGGATGAGTTCAAAAGGCATGGTATGGCTGACATTTACTTTGACATCAATAATTTCGCACCTAATGGTGATTTAACAGGCAAACCATACAATTATTTTAGAATAGACATTGTAGTTAATAACATAGAGAATATACTGGATAATAGTATTGATATATTTAATTTTGATTCTATTACCAATGATGGACAGACAAACATCTCTATTTCTGAAAGTTTGAAGAATTGTGTCTTTGATCCGGAGCTTATTAACCAACTAAAAGGGAAAGTGTTATATAGCATTTACGTTAAATCAGATAAATATTAAATTTTATGAATACAGTTATCAGGACTCTACCACAGGTTCAGCAAGCGCAAGCAGATGCGTGGGTATATGGAGCGATTGTTATTGTAATCGCTCTTGCATTAGCAATTCTTATTGCAAATATCATTAATTGGAGATCCGACCGTAAGGACTATATTACGCGAAGGGTATGGTTTATCGCTATTGGTATTATTGCTCCTTTAGGGTATTGGGTGTATAACATGCAGGTTATTGTTCCGAAGATACAGAATGCTGGATTCCAGAATATGTTTAAGGAAACGAACCTTTATGTTTTGTTGGCATCATTTGTTTGCTATACAGCTGTCGGCGTACTTCTAATGTTCTGTTTTAGAAATTCCAAATTAGGTTCCATCCTTGGTAAGAAAAAAGATTAATTATTATGGCAAAACAATTTTTCGTACTTGGAATTGGTGGAACTGGCATGAGGTGTATCGAGAGCTTGATGCACTTATGTGCTATGGGCATGTTTGATGATACGGATATTCATCTTCTTGCGCTTGACACCGATAAGAACAACGGCAACTTTGGAAGACTCAAAGAACTAAAGGAAGCCTATGTGAATACAAAAGGGCTTAAAGCTGAAAATAGAGTATCTCATAAAGAAACTTTTTTCTCGGCAAACATTAAATACTACGAGTTCTCTCCAAACTACGAAACCAAAAGTACTTTTAAAGAAGTCTTTGGATATGGTGATACACAATATAACCATCGGGAAGAAACAGATTTAGCCGATTTGGTTTTAGACCGTAATGTTGAAGAATTTAATCTTCAACATGGCTATCGTGCGCAGACCCATCTTGGTTCTATGATGATGTATCAGTCTATCGTAGAAGCAGCTAACTCAAAATTAACCAATGGGTTAAAAGAATTTGTGAGTGCCTTAATCACTGAAACAACATCAGGTAAAGCTAAAGTTTTTATTCTTGGTTCTGTCTTTGGAGGTACTGGCGCATCTTCAATACCTATCATACCTCAAGCCCTTTCACGAGCAGCAGGAATCATCAGTAACGGAAGCGCAGACATTCTTAAAAACGCATATTTTGGTTCAACTCTTTTAACAGCATATTTCAACTTTAATCTACCAGATGCTGGTCAGTTGAATCAACAAAAAATTATTGCAACAAGTGATAAGTTTGCTCTTAATTCACAGGTTGCTATGATGTTTTATGATGATGATGCTACTGTTAGAAGCATTTATCAGCGTTTCTATATGATGGGTACGAATGGCCTAAATTGGAATCCTATGCAAGGTGACAGTCAGAAGGCCAAAACATTAACAGGAGGTGCTGCACAAAAAAACGATTCACACTATATAGAATTACTTGCTGCCTGCGCCGCAATGGATTTCTTGAATAGTCGTGAAGATACGCTACAAGAAGACAAAGATAATTATAAAACAGAATATCTATATCGGGCGGTAGAAGACAATGACAAATTTGATTTCCAAGATTTTGTTGGGAAAGATCGTCAGACAGAGTTCGCTAAAAAACTCGGATGCCTTGTTGCATTTGCTCTGTTTAACAATGGAGATGACGACATTGTCGAAAAAGCGCGATCTGGGGAGGACAAAGAAATTATTGGCTTTGAGGAAATAGACCCTTCACAGGTAAAATACCTCAAGGACTATTTCCGATTGTTTTTTGCCCGTATTACTGAGAGCGGAACTTTAGAAGAGGGTTGGCTTCGTCAACTACATCGTTCTGCTGGAGGAGGGGATAAGTTCCTCCTTAATCCCAAACTTTTTGCACCCCAAACAAAGAAGGAACTTATGCGATTTGATTGGAACAAAAATATCTATCGGAATGAAGGTATCGGTAAGGATAATAAATATTCTACCGGGTTAATTGGCAGCAAATTCAATAGTTTCAAAAAAATGTTCCTTCAAGAACTGCATGGAGAGAGTAGCAAAGGTATCACCAATCGAGGAGAACAATTGTATAAACTCATCTATGATACATTAACAAAACTTTATAATTTTAATTGATATAGGTCATGTCTAAAGCACTTCTTATACAGAGTTATACGACTCTAACCACCGGAACACAAGGTGACTGGAATGAGCTCAATATGGCAAATTCCTATATCCAAGGCATACAAACAGGGGATATACTTGGTAATGTGAATGCTCAGACACTGAGTGCTCTAATCTCTGGTGTCCCTTCTCCTTGGGCGAGAGCAAAACTTTTTAAATATGCTCTTGACACGATTAATAATCCCAACCCTAATATTGATAATGGAGGATTACTGAATTTTTATCAGATATTACATGGCGAATGGCGTGGCCTATTGGCAACAATAGCATTATATCCTGATAGAATTAGATTTTCAGATCCTGTTTACATGAATGTCAAGGGTAATGATTACGATATTGCAGCCGCATTCGGTAGAATGCTGTTTGATGACAAGGACGTTTGGTGTAATCAAGTGGATCTTGCAAAAAATCCCGATGCACAGCCGTTTATTCATTTAATATATTATCGCAATCAGCTCGTTGGAGGTACTTCTCCTCTTTCAGGTGTTTTCACTGGAGTAAATTACACAAATTTAGGAGACACTGCCTCAGATATTAGTTGGTATAGAAACGGCAAGTTTGAGGACCCCACTCGATACCTCACTTCGCAACAACTTCAAAAGGTCTATCTGTTTATAATGAACCTCAATCAGAATGTTGCTGAGTTTGAGAAAATGATAAACTCTCAACGGAATGGCAAAATGTCCATTAACTTGTCTGGTTTTAAAGGTATGGCAAGAGAATGGGAAAATGAACTTGCTATCAAGGGGAATAACTTGCGAACGGTGGGTCCGGTTGCACGATATAGTTCGCTACAACAGCCCTTTATGGAATTGTTCAAAAGCGATGTCCCCGTATATCTGAAGCCCGATTTTACGTTTACTTATGTAAATGATGGCGACTACAAAACTATTGGTGACATACAAGAACTTCTTAGTTCAGATGAATATGTTGTTGGATGGATTGAGCCTCAAAGTCAGAGGCCCAAGCTATCCGATGCGCCAGTTTATTATCTTCAAGTAAAAGACATTGAAACTGGAGATACGGCATATTTTAGCGTGCCTCTTTCTGAGAAAGGAATTGACATATTCAAAAATAAACTTGACACTATTCTTGAATATGGAGGTAATGCTAACACCAAAATTACTGCGCACATTACGGATGCAGGAATGCTTGCAGTTTCTCTTGTTGTTGAGATTGATGGTGAGAGTGTAACTCTCAATGACCGTGAATACAAAATCCAATGGGTTCAAAATCAAGGAAAAGTTATTGCTTGGCCTAATTTCGTTTCGGAGAAATGGAATAAATATTATCTATTCTCCGAATATACAGATGGCGATACTGAGCAATTCTTCCCAATCTTCAAGATTGGAGGTGAAATTGTTAAGACCATTGATGGTAATTTTCTTACTTCAAGATATAAACCGACTCCTGAGGAGGAAAGACGCGTTGACATTAAACAATTAGCGACTTATCCTTCTGGTCAAAGTGAGAATCTTCCTAAATACAACATCATATCATCTAATAAACCGATATGTGGATTGTCTGCTATTGTCAAAATTGCAGGCAAAAATATTGGTGCAGGATATTTAATATTGCGTCAAGATCTTGTTAGGGATTTAACAACGGTTGGCACTAATAGCGAAGCTGTAGTAGGCATCGACTTTGGGAGTAACAATACGTGTCTGTATTATAATACTCCAAATCGAGGAACGAATCCAATTGTTTTCGGGAACTATCGTGCAGTTCTTGTTGGCAGGGAGAATAATAATCCTAAAGCTATTGCCGAGAATAACGAATTACTGTTTTTTACAAATTATCCATCAGAAAATGGCCAACTCAAATCATGGCTTCATGAGCATGATTCGCGTTATGTAGGAGCAAATCAATCGTCAGAGGTAGCTGGAGGTGTCCCGGTAAATCGTCCGAATGTCAGAGTTCAGGAAATGAATGAATGGGAAATTAAGACGCAGGCGGGAATACTGCATTACAATATGAAATGGCTTGATGATGATAAAGGGCGTGAAAAGAAACGTGCATTTTTGAAATCCGTATGGCTTCAAGCTTGTGCGTTTCTATATACAAATAGAGTTCATCCTGAAGAAATTTTTTGGAGTTATCCAGGTTCAATGATGACTTCTGACCGCGATGAGTTGGAAGGCATTTTTGAGGATTTATGTAAAATTACGCCTTTTGGACGGAAACCTGAGTTAGCAAACAAACTGTTTACTGAAGCGGAGGCTGTATGTAGCTATGCTATGTCTCAAGAATTTGGACTAAACAGCAATAACATGTTCCTTGGGATAGATGTTGGAGGAAGTACAAGTGATATTCTTCTGATAGCAAAAAATCCACAGAACAATAACAGATACTCTTTGTTCCGTGAAAGTTCTGTAAGACTTGCGGCTGGTGTTTTCTTTGACGCTGTAAAAAAGTCAGAGCAATATCGTCAGGCTCTTGTGGATTTTCATGAGGGACATGACACGGCTGTATATGTAGAGAATATCAAAGAGATAATAGAGCACCCAGACAAGGCTCCATACTATCTTAATAGCATTTTTGACCAGCTAAAGGATCAAAATGATTATGATGCTTTCTATGCCTCGTTAAGTTCAAATGCTAAGTTTGTCTTTACAATTCCAGCCTATGTTTGCGGTTTATTGCTTTTCTATTCGGGAATGCTTATTGGAAAGACAATCAAGTTAAATCGCCTGGGAAATATAGACCGTATTGAACTCATGCCATTTGGTAAAGGGGGCAGACTGTTCCATTGGCTTCGTCATGCGTCAAGTTCACGAACCACCAATGAGTTCTATAACAATTGTGTAAATGCCGGACTTCAGTTGATAATCGCAGACAAAACCGTAAGTATCAAGTATCATGAAGAGATTGAAAATGATAATAAGACAGAGGTTGCTCGTGGACTTTGTGAAAACAATGAACTTGCAATAGTTGATGCTCTAAATGATTGTGATATATGTGGTGAAACTGGTGTGCGATTCATCAAAGATGGTAACACTATGTCCATTGCTCCCGACGACGAGATTAGTGGAGAGCAATTCTCGGACGATATGAGCTACTTTGATTTTTCAGGTGTTCAAAACTTTGAGAAATTCATGGATATTTTCATCAAGTTCGTAAGCAAGGATACCAAATTATACCAGAGAGCAGAAGATTCATTAAGAGATGAAATCTGTGAGCTTCCGACTCGTATAATCTCTTTTTGTACAAACGACCCTGAATACAAAAAAGCATCCAAAAATAATAAAAATGGCGAAGGATTCCATTACCATCAGCCTATTATTATTGCAGAAGGTGCATGCTTCTTAAAGTCCCTCATTTCAAAGGTATTCAATCAATAGTAAACGAAATATATGAAATCGCTGTCCTTATATATTGACAAATGGTTTATCACAGTTGCCATCAACTACGATGGCAACGTTTTGCCATTGTCTCTTCCGAATGGAGAGGATAGGATTTGGCTATATTTCCATGAGGACATAGCCAACAGCAGAATTGAGTACGGCAAGGCATTCGAAAACAACTACAGAGATAAACTCCCGCATTATTTTGGTGATATATTTGATCTTATTGAGGAAGGAGAGCATTATTTCACCCGATATGAAAGGCGTCGAGAAGATATGCGGGAAATCTTTAAGGTTGCAGGTATTTTTAACCATCTTCATCAAGCAATGAATGAAGAGGGGGCAATAGATACTTATATATCTTTCTCAGCAGACATCCCTGATGTTGCTCGTTTACGTTTCATCGAAGAGCTTGAAGAGTCCAACTTTAATGTTATTGAAAATGTTGCGCGTATTTCTCATCTTGCATTAGAAGAATGCAAAAAACGTAATGTCTTTACAAATTTAGGTACGTATCTTGTATTAGTAGCGACCAACGATAATTTTCATTTTTCATTATATGAGAATAAAGGTAGTATTTTCCTTCGTAAAAATGAAGGAAAACTTTTAGGGCTTGGTTTGGACGTACGTCGCAGGGCTTTAGTTGAAACCATTGTTGAAAACATCAACAAGAATACTAAGCTACTGAAAAGTCGTGAGGAAATTGACATGGAATGCGTAAGACAAGATAGGTTCGCTTCCATGTGGCTTGATAAAATAGCAAAAAGCAAGCCATATATGCCAGTAGCATTTAATAATATAACTTTCGCCGTTGCCCCTAATAATCCTGCAATAGTACAGATTTTTCCTAATGTGTTGGATAACCGCACTAACGGAATTGTTGAAGATATGGTTCGGAAAATAGCTGATTTTGTAAAAGAAAATCAACTACAACCGCATGAGATAGAAGGTATTGTATTTGTTGGAAATACTTTTACCAACCAGACTTTTACAAGAGCCATTAACAATCGGTTTATTGTCGATAATGATAAGATTGTGATTTATAGAGAAGAAGAGCTACCAAAAGTGGTCAGTGTATATTCTCAGATAGATTGTGATCAATTCAGGGGAGCCACTGCAGATTTCTTGAATGATGCAAAAACTCAGGAAATCTTAAACAAGCAGGCAAAAGAAGAGGAAGACAAAAGGCAGAAAGCAGAGGAAAATGCTCGACGTCAGCAAGAAATTATTGATAGCCAGAGAAAGGCAAATCAAGAATATGAAAATGCAGTAGAGAATATCGAGCACCATGAAAGCGACCATAATTATGAGGAAATGCTTGAATGGGCAGAGATAGCTTTGGCAAATAGACCCGACGATGAATTTGCAAAAGAAAAAGCGGCATTAGCTCGTCAACTCAATGCAGAACTAAGGGCTGTTAATAAGCAATTTAACACTGTTTTTTTACGTGCCAAAACAGCGTTTTCAGAAGAACGCTGGACCGATGCTGTTTCACAATGTGACATGGCACTTGAGCTAAGACCGGATTCTGAAGAAGTATCTCGTCTGAAAAAAGAAGCACACCGCCGAATGGAGGTTAAAGAGAAAGTTCAAACATTCTTAAATCGTGCTGATGTCTTTTTTGCGCAGAAACTATATGCAGAAGCGTTCAAAGAAGTGAACAAGATTTTTGCTCTTGATCCGTATAATCATGACGCGAAGGAAATAGAAAGAAAAATTTCTGAGGTTAATGCTCAACATGAAGAAATTATTAACACTCTCGTTGCGAAACTCAATGAGGCAGAACAAGCAAAAGACTATGTTTCTGCAATTAGTATTTGTGAGTCGCTTATAGAAGAAGATTCTGCAAATATTCGCAAATGGACAGGTCAAAAGGAGCGTCTAAACTCTCAACGAAAAGAAATTGAAGAGAACAAGCGCAAACTTGATGAATTAAAAAAAGAAATCAACAAGGCGCATTTCGATGAGGATTGGATTCGACTAAAATTGCTTTGCGAAGATTATCTCAAAGTGGAATCTGAACAAGATGTTATCCAATTTCTCTCCAAAGCAAAAAAACGTCTTGAAGAAGCAAAAGTTAAGGAAGACAAAGAGAAAGCGTTAGCTACAATCAATGGTTTGATCATTGATGGGCACATAAATGAAGCAAAAAAGGAACTTGACCGATTTGCACAAAACTACCCTTCTGAACATTCCGTAGTAAAAGATTTGCGGAAGAAACTTTTTTCATTTGATTCAGAGGTGGCTACGCAGAGAAATACAAATTCTCCTCGTAAACCAATCGGATTTAGAGTATCTGATATGGGCGATACGAAAGGGGAAAATGACTTTTTTGAGATAGGAACAAAAGAAGCCCATCCTCAAAAGAAGAATGTAACGAAGAAAGAACCTACAAAAAAATCTTCCAAGAAGGATGACTTTTTTGAGAGTTCATCATCTTCAAATACAGAGAAAAGTTCAATAGAACCTCGAATTACAAATAATGACTTTAATTTCTAACATTAAAAATTATGGCAGAAGAAGTAAAACTTAAACGAAAAATTACCCTCCGTCGCAAACAGGAGGAAGCCGCCTTTACGTTTGGCGGCAAGCTCAAGGTCAACCTTTACTGGACCTCTGACACAGACCTTGATCTCTGTCTTTTCTTTCGCAAGAAGGATGGAGAAGTCGGTGGAGTTTTCTCTAACGAGTACCGCCAAAAAAAGAGCGATTTAGGTTCGCTCGACAAGTTCCCCTACATGCTTCATCTCGGTGATAATAAAGAACCTGCTCCCGGTGGTGAGGAAAGTGAGCAAATCAACATATCCAAGTTGGATGAAATCGACGAGGCTTTTGTATGTATCGTAAACTACGGTGCGGCAATCGAAGGCGAAGACGTAACCTATGCTGAAGAAGGTGGGCGTATTGAAGTAAAAAGCGATAGTGGTGACTATCTCGAAGTATTGGCAGATTCTGCCGACGAGGGTCATGTGTATTGCGTTTGTTCAATCAAGAATAAAGGCGGAGAATTTGCTCTGAAGAACGAAAGCCGAGTTATGAGCCTCAGCAAGGCTTTCGATGAAGTTCCCGGTTTTGCTCTCATTTGTGAAGACTAATGGGTAATTCAGACGTAAAACTAAAACACAAGGTACAGCTTCGCAGAAAAGTAGATGCCCCTCAATCGGCAAATAAGAGTTCTGTAGAGAATCCAACACCACACCCCACTCCTAATACTCCAAAATCAAAAAAAATGATTTGGATTATGTTAGGAGGCATAATGGTGTTGTGTATTGTAGGATACTTTATCTTCTTTATGCCTGATAATGCTGAACAAAAGTCTGTAGTTGCAGAAGACAATACAGAAGTGGAAAACAATTCTGTTCCGTCCAACACAACCGATTCTATTGAAACAGTTAAAGAAGGCGTAGGAGATACCGAATCCAAGGTCGTAGAAAGCAGCAATGATAATGAATCTACAACTTTGGCAGAATCTGGCAAATCGGCTGACGTTAAGCCAACGGTTAATGCGAACATATCTGTTAGAGCGACTAATGTTTCCAACGATGTTGAAGCAGAAGCCATAAAGGTCATTCGTGGCGATTATGGTATTGGGCAAGAGCGCAAAGATAAACTTGGTGATAAATATCAAACGATTCAGAACCGAGTAAATGAGTTGAAGCGCGAAGGTCTATTCTAAAAAATCGGCATATGTATATTAGGTGAGGAGGTAAAGTTTTATACTAAGCTTCCTCACCTATGTAATAAAGTAAACAATGGATGTTTTCACAATTATAATCGGTCTTATCATATGGTTTGTCATTCCGATACTAACCAATGATGCAATTAAAAAGAAGGCTTATAAAAAAGCCTTTGCTATGTTATGTCGAATTGTTGGCATAGCTATAATTGCTATGTCTATATTCAACTATATAATATCCCTATTCTCATGAAACGAATTAGTCTATTTGCTATATTAGCATCAATTGTATTGGGAACCATAGGGACAGGTTGTATTCACAACAAAACATCAAAGGATTGCCAAAAAGATACAACGAAAATCTCTGAGATTCAAAAAAATCTAATTAACGACGGATGGTACATACCTAAATCTATTCCATCAGGAGAATTATCTGAGGAATATGGGGTTAAAAGCAAATTCGGGCAACAAGATAACTATTTTGACATTAAAGTAGGTTCCGGTTTTGATGTCGTAATAAAAATAGTCAATAAGGCAAACGAACAATGTATTCGATATGTGTTCGTGCCAGAAAATACAACAGCAAACATTCAGATGATTCCTCAAGGGCAGTATTATCTAAAATTAGCTTATGGGAAGGACTGGATGGAGCATGACAATGGTAACGGTACGGTAGAAGGAAAATTTATATCAGATGTATTCTATGATAAAAGTTTAGATGTGTTTGATTTCGGCAAAAAGAATTCGTCTTCTATAATCAGTTATGTTCTTCAGATAAACATCAAAGATGGTTGCCTTCAAAATAATTTTGAAACCGTATCTATATCAGAAGCTGAATTTATGAATAATTAAAATCAATCATATGTTACAAAACAAAAATTACACGGGCTTAACCGATGTTGAAGTGTTGGAAAGCCGCAAAAAATTTGGTATCAATATTTTGACACCACCAGAGAAAGAAACATTATGGGATACACTAAAGGAAGCGTGCACACACTGGATAACCCTTTCCATGTTAATCCTTGTTATTCTGTCTGTAATTGCCGCTACGGTACTGAGCGGAAGCATGGGGACTATTATTTGGTCTATGCCGGCCATTATTACCCTTGCAACAGTGATGATATTGGCTGTAGGCTTCTTCGGAGGCTTCGGCGATCCTCTCTTCAAGATTCTCATCATGGCGTTTGTCCTTTCAATGGGTATCTCCATTTATGAATTCATTTGGGTAGGTGCCGGATTCAAAACATTCTTTGAGCCGATAGGTATTATCGTTGCTCTGATATTGGCAACGAGTATCGCCTTCGTTTTGGAGAGAAAGAATGAGAAGACATTCCAGAGCCTTAATGAAGTGAATGATGACACACTTGTAAAGGTGATACGCAACAGCAATGTGTGTCAGGTACCACGTAAAGATATTGTGGTTGGTGACATCGTGTTGCTTGAAGCTGGCGAGGAAATACCTGCCGACTGTGAATTGTTGGAGGCGTTGAATCTTAACGTAAACGAGTCTTCACTCACTGGCGAACTTCAAATATGCAAGACTGTAAACCCTGATGAGTTTGACAAGGAAGCCACCTATCCCTCAAATCAAATCATGAAGGGTACAATAATCCTTGAAGGTTATTGTACTGCCAAGGTATTGAAAGTGGGTGACGCCACAGAAAGTGGAAAGGTATTTGAGGCAGCCCAAGTGGAAGAAGGTGGCTCAACCCCATTAAGTGAAGAACTTGACGGGCTGGCGGATTTGATAACAAAAGCCAGTTATGTATTTGCCGCTCTTATCGTCGTTGGCCGTATCTTTATCTATTTCTATATGGGTGATGCCGACTTTTCCTCCGGCAATGGCTGGGTAGGATTTGTTACCTATGTACTTAATACAGTAATGATTGCCGTTACCCTTATTGTGGTGGCTGTTCCCGAAGGATTACCTATGTCTGTCACTCTTAGTCTGGCATTCAGTATGCGAAAGTTGATGAAAGAGAACACACTTCCGCGTACCATGCACTCTTGTGAGACTATGGGAGCCACATCCGTGATTTGTACTGACAAGACCGGCACATTGACACAGAACAAGATGCAGGTGGCAGAAAGTGACCTCAATGAGATTTCTGAAGAACTACTTGCGGAATTGATTGCGCTCAACACAACAGCCAACCTTGACTTTACAGACAAGAAGAACATCAAGACTGTGGGTAATCCGACCGAGTGTGCGCTTTTGCTGTGGCTCAACGGCAAAGGACTGGATTATATGTCTATACGTGAGAAGTCGATGATTGTTGACCGCCTTCCTTTCTCTACCGAAAACAAGTATATGGCAACGATTGTTGATTCTGCTACTTTGAACAAAAAAGTGGTATATGTGAAAGGTGCTCCTGAGATTCTGCTCTCAATGTCTGCTGTGGATGAATCACAAAAGCAGAAGTACAACGAAGAGTTGCAAGGTTATCAGAACAAGGCAATGCGTACCCTTGGTTTGGCATACGTGGAGGCAAATAGTAAAGAAGATATTTTCAAGGATGGAAAACTTAATACAAAGAAACTTACTTTCGTTGGTATCTTTGCCATCTCTGACCCTGTACGCGAGGAAGTGCCTGCTGCAATCAAAGATTGTATCAATGCCGGAATACAAGTGAAGATTGTAACCGGTGATACAACTGGTACAGCAAAGGAGATTGGAAGACAAATTGGCCTGTGGAAGAATACAGATGGCGATAGAAATATCATGACAGGCGTAGAATTTGCAGCCATGAGTGATGAGGAACTGGTAAATCGTGTAGAAGATATTAAGATTTTGTCCCGTGCCCGTCCTAACGACAAGGAACGATTGGTAAGACTGCTTAAACAGAAGGGGCATGTCGTTGCTGCAACTGGTGACGGTACTAATGACGCTCCGGCTTTGAACGTCGCAGATGTCGGTCTGTCAATGGGTGATGGTACTGCTGTGGCTAAGGAGGCATCAGATATGACCATTCAAGACAACTCATTCTCTACCATTGCCAATGCAGTAATGTGGGGACGTTCTCTTTACAAAAATATCCAGCGTTTCTTACTGTTCCAATTGACAGTAAACGTAACGGCATGCTTCCTTGTACTTGTCGGTGCGTTTATGGGAACAGAGTCTCCGCTTACTGTCACACAAATGTTGTGGATCAACCTTATTATGGACACTTTTGCAGCTATCGCTTTGGCTTCACTTCCGCCATCGCAGAAAGTTATGCAGGATAAGCCTCGCAATAGAAAAGCCTCTATCCTCAGCCATTCCATGCGTATCAACATTCTTGGTGTAGGATTCTTCTTTTTCTTCCTGCTTGTGGCAATGTTATATATCTTCGAGCATGGCGAATATACAAGTATGGTAGATTTGTTGAACTTCCATATCGGTGAGCGTGACGGATTGAGTACATACGAGTTGACTATGATATTCACTACCTTTGTGATGACCCACTTCTTCTACCTCTTCAATGCCCGTGCATTTGAGACAGGTCGCAGTGCATTACATTTCAAAGGATGTCAAGGCCTGCTAATGATAGTTGCCGTAGTGTTCTTGGGACAGATTGCTATGGTGGAGATTCCTATGTTACAGGATTTCTTCAATGTATGTGGACTGAGTCTTCAGGATTGGGTAATTATCATTGTCGGTTCTTCTCTTGTGCTGTGGGTTCATGAGATTTGGCATTTGATAACAAGAAAGTAATATTTGTATCACGTTTTGGAGGGGCAACAATTACAATCCGTTGTCCCTCCATTATTAATAATAAGACAATTCAATGACAAAGTCTGTCACCAAATAACATAGATATGGCTAATACTTATAACTTACAGCGTTTTGTCGATGCGCAAGAAACGTGTTACAATCAGGTACTGGCAGAACTCAAAAATGGACGAAAATGTAGCCATTGGATTTGGTTCATATATCCACAACAAAAGGGACTTGGGCGTAGTTATTATTCTGAATTTTACGGTTTGGAAGGCTCGGATGAGGCAAAGGCGTATCTTGAACATCCCTTCTTGGTACAAGATTAAGGGAATGCTGTCGCTTACTAATGTCACATACAGGAAAGAAAGAGGTTGTAGAAATAATGGGCAGCAGAATAGATGTATTGAAGTTAAAAACATCAATGAATTTATTTGATTCGGTATCACCGAATGATATTTTTGCAGATGTGCTGGATTCTTTTTTCTGTTAGATATTAAGGCAAATTGAATTGTATTGGTAAATAATATGAGTAGCAACAACAATCATCCCTTGAGTAAAGCGCCTTGGTTTCATGTAATAGTTTCCACAGGGTTGGGAAGCGGATTCTTTCCCGGAGCACCCGGTACTTTTGCAGGATTTATAGCATTAGTAATATGGTATGCACTTTATCTTGTCTTATTACCACCAACTCTTTTTTATGTTACATTTGCTCTAATCATAACCACAACTATTGTTGGGGTATGAACTTCAAATGTTATGGAAAGATATTGGGGTACAGATCCACGTGCGGTTGTTATTGATGAATATGTTGGCACATGGATTCCACTTTTAGCTGCTCCTTGTGGGGAATATACATGGATTATTGCATTCGTAGGATTTACCCTATTCCGTATAATAGACATCTTCAAACCTTTAGGATGTAGAAGAGTAGAACGGATAATGCCAGGAGGATGGGGCGTAATGTTTGATGACATATTAGCAGGTTGTTACGCTCTTATTATTGTAATTGTAATTGCAATTAAATACTTCATGTTTAGTTGAGCATGAAGACTACCGGATTATAATTCTTTGGAAAAGAATGCTTGGTGTACTCAAATAAAATAAGGATAAAAACTGATATTGGTTGCATTTGTCAATCCATATACCATATCCTCAAAAATACAATGTGAGGAATAAACTATCATACAACAGTCATCTTGCACTATATTTATGGCGTTTATGCTGTATTTTTTATACTTGCAGATTTCGGAATGACCGATAAATCAGAAAAATAGCCTATCTTTGTATTATTTACCCCGTAATACGAAATGTAATAATGCAAATAAGGCTATTCCGCAAAACGATAACCTTCGGCTACATACTTATTGCAGTGCTCATAGGTAGCATTGCATATACCAGCTTTTATGAATGGCAAAAACTTGAAACTCTTGAAGAAGAGAACAGGCATATAGACAAGTTTCGCTTTCAGTTACATGATGCACACATTCAGATGATAGAGTTCTCCCTGCTTGGAGAAACTATATTGGAATGGGATGCCAATGCTTTGGAAAATTATCATTCCAAACGTATGTTGATGGACAGTATGTTGCAACGCTTCAAAACGACATATCCATCAGAACGTATAGACAGCGTGTGTCATATTCTTGAAGATAAAGAACGGCAGATGCGTGGCATCGTTAAACTGCTTGATGAGCAGCAAGCTCTCAATGAAAAACTGGCACGGCAAGTACCTGTAATCGTACAGAAAAGTGTGCAGGAGCAGCTCAAGAAACCAAAGCGAAAAGGATTTCTCGGTATCTTCGGTAAAAAGGAAAAGCCTGAACCTACTACAACCACTACGACAATTCGTTCCATCAATCGGGACATGATAGCCGAACAACAATCGCAAAGCAGCCGCCTGTCAAAACACGCCGACAGCCTTGCCGCGCGAAACGCAGAACTGAATTTGCAACTGCAAGGGTTGATTCGGCAGATGGATGAAAAAGTCCAGTATGATTTGCAAAAACGCGAGACAGAGATAATGACCATGCGCAAAAACTCGTACCTACTTGTCGGGAGCATGACTGTCATTGTCCTGTTATTATTGCTCGTGTCCTATATGATAATCTTTCGTAATAACCTACGAATCAAACATTATGAAAAAGAAACGGCAAAACTAATAAGCCAATTGAAACAATCTATTCTGCAAAATGAGGAACTGATTGCTTCCCGTAAGAAAGCCGTCCATACCATCACCCATGAACTGCGCACGCCGCTGACGGCGATAACCGGCTATGCCGGACTGATGGACAAGGAACATGATGCGGATAAAACCGGGATGTATATCCATAACATACGGCAATCCTCCGACCGGATGCGCTGGATGCTCAACACACTGCTGGACTTCTTCCGGCTGGACAACGGCAAGGAACAGCCCAACATTTCCCCATGCAGGATTTCCGCAATTGCACACATTCTTGAAACAGAGTTCATGCCCATTGCCATGAACAAGGGATTATCCCTAACCGTGGACAACAATGCGGATGCGGTTGTCCTGACCGATAAGGAACGTGTCCTGCAAATCGGCAACAACCTTCTTTCCAATGCCATCAAGTTCACGGAGAACGGCGGTGTATCCTTGACAATGGACTACGACAACGGTGTGCTGAATCTTATTGTCGAAGATACAGGTACGGGTATGACCGAAGAGGAACAGCAACGGGTATTCGGTGCGTTTGAACGCCTTTCAAATGCCGCCACGAAAGACGGCTTCGGGCTGGGATTGTCCATCGTACAGCGCATCGTGGCGATGCTCGGCGGCACAATCCGCTTGGAAAGCGAGAAAGGCAAAGGTAGCCGTTTCTTTGTTGAGATTCCCGTACAACCTGCCGAAGAACAGCCCGAACAGATAAGGCCAGCACAAAATCATCGTAACCATACCTGCCATGATGTGATTGCCATAGACAATGACGAGGTACTGCTACTAATGCTGAAAGAAATGTATGCCCATGAGGGTATGCGCTGCGACACTTGCACCAATGTTGCGGAACTGATGGAGATGATACGGAACAAGGAATACAATTTACTCCTGACAGACCTGAATATGCCGGAGATAAACGGTTTTGAACTGCTGGAGCTGCTGCGCTCGTCCAATGTGGGCAATTCAAAGAGCATTCCGGTTGTCGTGACAACTGCATCGGGCAGTTGCAGCAAGGAGGAACTGATGGAGCGGGGATTTACCGGATACCTGTTCAAACCGTTCTCCATGTCCGAACTGATGGAAGTCACGGACAACTGTGCCAAAAAAGAAAAACAAGACGGGAAGCCGGACTTTTCCACTTTGCTGTCCTACGGCAATGAAGCCGTCATGCTGGAAAAACTGATAACGGAGACCGAAAAGGAAATGCAGGCGGTCAAGGCAGCGGAAGAAAAGAAAGACCTCCAAGAACTGGATGCGCTGACACACCACCTGCGGAGTTCATGGCAGATACTCCGTGCCGACCAACCGTTGAGAGAACTTTACACACTGCTTCATGCCGGGTGTACGCCCGATTGGGAAGCGATACACCATACCGTGAAAGCCGTGCTGGGCAAAGGCGCGGAAATCATCCGGCAAGCAAAAGAAGAAAGGAGAAAATACGAAAATGGATAAGACAAGAATCATAGTGGTGGACGACAATATTGTGTATTGTCAGTTGGTCTGCAACCTGCTGGAACGGGAAGGGTTCCGTACCGTACAGGCTTACCACCTTTCAAGTGCGAGGAAACTGTTGCAACAGGCGACAGAAGATGACATAGTGCTTTCAGACCTGCGTCTGCCGGACGGTGACGGCATCGGTCTCTTGCGCTGGATGCGCAAGGAAGGCATGATGCAGCCGTTCATCATCATGACCGACTATGACGAAGTGCATACGGCGGTGGAAAGCATGAAACTCGGCTCGTTGGACTATATACCCAAGCAACAGTTAGAGGTCAAACTTATTCCGTTGCTTCACGATATTATGAAGGAAATGCGTATAGGGCGAAGGCGTATGCCTGTGTTTTCCCGTAACGGTTCGGCATTCCAAGCCATCATGAAACGGATAAGGCAAGTCGCTCCTACCAATATGAGCGTGCTGATATTCGGCGAAAACGGTACGGGCAAGGAACACATCGCACACCATTTGCACGAAAAGAGCAAACGCTCCGGCAAACCATTCGTGGCAGTGGACTGCGGTTCCCTTTCCAAAGAACTTGCGCCTTCGGCATTCTTCGGACACGTGAAAGGAGCGTTTACGGGTGCGGATAGTGCCAGGAAAGGCTATTTCCATGAAGCGGAAGGCGGCACGTTGTTTCTGGACGAGGTGGGCAACCTCGCAATGGAAACCCAGCAGATGCTACTCCGCGCCATACAGGAACGGAGATACCGCCCGATAGGAGATAAGGCAGACCGAGACTTCAATGTCCGTATCATCGCCGCCACCAACGAGGATCTGGAGCAGGCAGTCATTGAAAAGCGTTTCCGTCAGGATTTGTTCCACCGTCTGCACGATTACGAGCTAACCGTCCCGCCGTTGCGCGACTGTCAGGAGGACATCATGCCACTGGCGGAGTTCTTCCGAGAGATAGCTAACAATGAGCTGGAATGTAGCGTGACGGGCTTCGATGCGGAAGCCCGAAAGAGATTGCTGACCCATGCGTGGCCGGGCAATGTACGTGAGCTTCGGCAGAAAATCATGGCTGCGGTGTTGGAGGCACAGACAGGGCTTGTCACGAAGGAGCATCTGGAACTTGCCGTGACGAAACCTAAGTCACCCGTCAGCTTTGTCCTGCGCAATGATGCAGAAGAACGGGAGCGGATTTTACGGGCATTGAAGCAGGCGAACGGGAACCGCAAGGTTGCCGCCGAACTGCTCGGAATAGGACGTACAACGCTGTATAAGAAGCTAGAAGAATATGATTTGAGGTATAAATTTCAGCAACCATAGCCGATAATTCACTGAATTTGGCTATCTTTGCATAACATTTGAGGACAAACGGCGACTGGAGTGCCTTTCGCCGCCGATATATAACATAAGACCGCAAAGCGTTTCGAGCGAAAATCTGGTAAATTGACACTACGGAGACGATTGCGTGATGCTTATGCTATGCCTATGCATAGCGTGCATTCACGTACTCTCCGTAAAGGCTTTACCAGAGCCGTCGCTTGAAAGTAGTGTGAATTGCACGCTACTTTTTTGCTCCTTGCCCAATGAAAGGAAAAGACAATGGGTAAAGTTCAGATTCTTGCCGTCCTCACGATGGACGGATGTCATGCTTCAGAATTATATGGCAAAGCGTATAAGGATTTACGCCTTGACCGCTGTGATATTGACCAAATAAGAAAAAACGGGCTTTACCATATCACGCCCGACTACTCCATCTTCATGCTGGACGAATGGCGGAAAGACAACACAAACATCTGCTATCTTGCGGAAGCCACTCCCGACAATTCAGACTATATCAACGGCCTGCTTCGTATGCGGGTTGTAGATGAGATTATCCTATATACCGTACCTTTTCTATCGGGAACGGGGCGGCATTTCTTCAAATCGGTACTTCCCGAAACACGCTGGACACTGACCTCTCAAAAGAGTTATCCCAACGGAGTGTGCCGGAGCATCTACGCACTCACAGGAACCACGAAATAGCAAAAATGTTCCGTCTGCGGACATTTCGGGGCTTCGCATAATGAAACAATGTTCTGAAAGAGAACATTTTATGGAAACCATAATTCATACTGGATAAAAAATGTCAAATTTTATCACTCTGAAAATCAGAAGATTCGGAAACCCGTGCCGGATTTTCTGCATTTTGGCCGCACTTTTTGCCAATACTATTCATGTGCGCATACCGAAAACAGAGTGTAAAATTTCAGAAATGACAGACATGAATTATTTTCTACTGGCGGAAACCGAGTTTTTCCGTCTGATAAATGAAGCCGGAGACTGCAATATGGAAACGGCATACACGGCTTTCGCCACCCAAGTGATAGAGCTGTGCAGCGGCAACACGGATATAAACCGCACCATCATCGCATTGGCTTACATCGAAATCGAGTTACAGCACCATCCCGTGCGCAACCTCTCCGAAGAAAGGAAAGAGATTGCCGCCTACATCAGCAAGGCCCTTTCTTTCGTAAGGAGGATGCAGAAGTTCCTTGCCACTCCCCAAGTGCCGCCACTAATCCCTATCCACACATCTACCGCAAACACAACAGAAAACCATGCCTCACCCTTGCAATGGACAGGCAACGCCATCGACCTCGTGGAGCTGATCTACGGCATCAACGAGATGGGCTGTATCAACAACGGCGAAATGCCGCTCAAACAGCTTGCTCCGCTGTTATACAAGATATTCGGTGTCGAAGCCAAAGACTGTTACCGTTTCTACATCGACATCAAACGGCGGAAGAACGAAAGCCGCACATACTTCCTTGACAGGATGCAGGAGAAACTGAACGAGAAGATGCTCCGTGACGAGGAACTGGAGCGCATGAGAAGATAATCTATCCGTATTAGGTGTTAATTTTGTCCCGTTTTTCACGTAATAAACGGGACATTTTTATTACCTTTGCATCGTGAAAGCGATACGATTATGAATGTAGCGAAAGAAATAAAGAAGAAAATTGCAGGATTCCCTGATGATTATGTGTTTACTGCATCGGATTTTGACTTTGAGCCTCAGAACCAAGCGGCTGTTGTCAAATCATTGAATCGTATGGCTAAATCGGGAGAGATTTCAAAACTGGCAAAAGGAAAGTTCTACAAGCCTCGTAAAACACAATTCGGTGTACTCAAACCCTCTGCTTATCAAATAGCCAAAGATTTTATAGAGCGGGATGGAAAGATAATAGGATATATTACCGGATATTCAGCCTATAATGCTTTAGGGCTTACCACCCAAATATCTTCCTACATACAGATAGGTGTAAACAAATACCGTCAGAGTGTGAAGCGGGAAGATTACACCATATCATTTGTTGTGCAGCCCAACACCATTACAAAGAAAAACATAGAAATCTTACGGATATTGGATGCCATTCGTTTTATACGGGAGATTCCGGCTACTCCCCCCAACGATGCTTGTCTGCGGCTCAAGGAGATTATAAAACCATTGGATGTTGAACAGAAACAGCTTTTAGTCAAATGCGCATTAAAGTACACCAATTATGTCCGTGCCTTGTGTGGCGCAATACTGGAAGATATTGGCTGTGAGAGTGATTTGTTGATGATTTTGAGAAAATCCCTTAACGGGGTAACGGAATATAAACTGCCTATAACGGACGATGTATTACCAACCAAACGAAACTGGAGAATTTATGAATCTGCACGAAAATAGAAAAATGTTCACTGAGGCTGTATTGGCAGCATCGGAACACCTGCATATAAAAACAGTCTATATAGAGAAGGACTATTGGATTACCCGGTCATTAAAGTTGATGGCACAAAATCCAAATGCGGAGCGTGCCATATTCAAAGGCGGTACATCCTTATCCAAAGCCCATAACATTGGTAATCGCTTTTCGGAAGACATAGATATTGCCATTTCTGATGCCGATACATTAACCGGCAATCAATTAAAGATGCTTATCAAACGTATCGCCAAAGAGATGACTGACGGCTTGGAGGAAGTCAATGTACCGGGAGTCACAAGCAAAGGTTCACGTTATTATAAGGCAATGTACGCCTATCCCAATATACTTGGCAAGGCGATAAAAGAAACAGTAAACATCGGTCAGCTTCTTGTTGAAATCAATTCGTTTGCAAATCCGTATCCATACGAAAGTAAAGTCATTTCATGTTTCATAGCTGATTTTTTCAGACAAACAGGTTATGCAGACCTTATTGAAGAATATGGCTTGCAATCTTTTCCTTTGAACGTGTTGGACAAAAGACAAACATTGACAGAAAAACTGGTATCTCTGATGCGTTTTTCATTGTCAGACAATTATAAATATGATTTGGCAGCCAAAATACGCCATTTCTATGATCTGCATTTTTTGTTGCAGGATTCTGATTGTGCCACATACCTAAACTCTGAGCAATTTAAGAATGACTTTGAAACTTTACTGAATCACGATAAAGAAACATTTGAGAACCCTTCGGGATGGAGACAAAAGTCATTGATACAATCTCCTTTATTATCTGACTTTCAGACAATATGGAGTGAATTAAAAGACACATACAACAAGGAATTGCCGGGTATCGCTTTCTCTTCCATCCCCAAAGAACAGGATATTGCGAATAGTTTTATTTCAATAGCGGACACAATGAAGCATATTGGATGATTGCTAGGCGCATAATACAAAACAACCAAAAACAGTTGATTTAGAATTATCAACCGTTTTTGGTTGTTTTGTATTTAGACAGATTGTTTGTAAGTCTATTTCTGCTGCAACAGATGTTTCAGGTTATCATCGTTGGCAATACGCTCCAATTCGTCGGCGACAATCTGCTTGACTTCCTCCTTGATGCGCCTGTAATTCGCCTGCACCGTTTCCTTCATGCGGTCGTTGCCGTCCTCATCTGTAAAGTCGGTAATGACGGGTATCTTCTTGTAGGCTTTTTCCTCACGTTTCACCTTCTCTGCGTCCACGACAATCTCACAGTGAAAAATCTTCTGTTCGATACGTTCGTTGAAGTTGTCGGACACCGAACCGACAAACATACCCTGCGTCAAGCCGGAAATCTTGCTGGGCGGGATAAGCGCGTCCATCTGCGTGTTGATGGAGGTGGAAACATCCTGTCGGTTAATGGAAATGGACTGCCGCTTCTGCAACACTTTTCCGAAGCGTTCGGATAGTGTCTTGGCAGTTTCGCCTACGACCTGCCCGGAGAAGATGTTACCGACGGTATTCATCACGACCTTCGCTTCCTTGTCACCGTAGTCGCGCACCAACTGGCTGAAATCCTGAAAGCCCAGACACACGGCAACCTTGTTACTTCGTGCGGTGGCGATAAGGTTGTCCAGCCCCTTGAAATATATCGTCGGTAGTTCATCTATAATGACCGACGACTTCAGCATTCCCTTCTTGTTGATGAGCTTCACAATACGGGAGTTATACAGACCGAGTGCCGCACCGTAAATATTCTGACGGTCGGGATTATTACCCACGCATAGGATTTTCGGCTCTTCGGGATTATTGATGTCCAGCGTAAACTCGCTGTCCGACATTACCCAATAGAGTTGCGGGGAAATCATGCGCGAGAGCGGAATTTTTGCACTTGCTATCTGCCCCATCAACTGCTCCGCAGCCCCACCGAGCCACGCATCCATGAATGGAGAAAGATAGTTTTCCAACTCCGGGTAAGAGGTCAGAATCGGAAAAATATCCTCGTAGCGACGGTTCAAAAACTCAATGGCATGGGGGAACGTGCAATACTTGCCGTTCCGGAAAATTTTGAGATACCAGATGATAGCCGCGAAGAGGATGATGGGCGATTCCACAAAGAAGTCGCCTTGCTTTTGCACCCATGACTTATTGAGGTTGAGCATTATCGTGTACGCGCTCTCATAGGCGTCCGTAATATCCTCCATGAAATCCGGGTGGATGGGATTACAACGGTGCGAGCGTCGCGGGTCATCGAAGTTTATCACATAGAACTTCGGCTTCACCTTGTAGCCCTCCGGGTGGTTCAGCAGATGGTTGTAGGCTATCGTGGACAAGTCGCTGAATTTGAAGTCGTACACATACATCGAGAAGCCCTTTTCAATCTGCTGCTTGATGAAATTATTTACCACCGCATAGGATTTTCCACTGCCCGGCGTACCCAACACGATGGAAGCCCTAAAGGGATTCACAATATTGATCCAGCCGTTGTTCCAACGCTTTTTGTAGTAGAACCGTGTCGGAAGATTGACCGAATACTCGCTTTCGATAAGCCGTGTTTCCTGCATGAAGCTCTCATTTTCGTTATTGAACACATCGTCCATGAGGTTGTGCTTCAGCAGGCGGCTCATCCAAAGACCGCCCATCAGCAGGCAGACATAACCTGCGCCAACGGTCAGGATATACAGTCCCGTCACCGCCTCTATCGGTAGCGGCAAAGCCAATATCCACCAGTTGAGGAAGAACAGCACAAAGCCGGCGGCAAGAGCCGTCCAAATTCGTCCCCAAGTGATTTTCTCACCCTTCACGCCCTTTGTCCCCAGACAGGACAGGGCAAGCAGTAGGACGGCAAACAGTTTTGTGTACAGTATGGAACGGAACAGCCCCGCCGTGCGGTTGAAGTTTATCAGGATTCTGTCCACCACACCGATGTCCACACCCCAAAGCCGGATGGCTTCGTAGCAGAACCAGTACACGTTCATGACCACTAAAATAATACTCACGGCACGCAGAAAATCCATGATTTTCGCCAATGCCCTCAAATCGTCTTCTTGTTGTGACATACATTGATTTTTTGATTGTTGATATTTTTGATTACATTCCCAAGCCCTTGCGCTTCTTCTTTTTCTTCTTGCGCTGCATCGCCCGGATGAAGGCTTCCTCTTCAGCGTCCACTGCCGGACCTTCGGGGGCAAACAGGTTCATGCCACCGGAATGGCTCTCGTATTCCCCTCCGGAATATCCTTGTTTGTCCTTTTGTCCCTCCACCGTAACGGAAAGAGGAATCGGCGGCTGTTCGGCATAAGGCAGCGTGAAGTGTTCCTGCAAGGCGTTGGCGGAAAGTTCCTTGCCCATACGCGAGCCGTTCAACACGCAGCCCGTGCGGTGGTCGATGAACGTGGCTCCATAGATGCGCCCATCCTCCGTGTAGCGCAGTACGGTGTCAATGCCCTTTCCTTTGAGGGTGGCTACAAACTTCTCCTTGTCATACGTGCCTTCCAGCACGGAAAGGACGGTGCGTTTCGTCCTGTCGGCAAGTTTCCTGTCCTTAATCTCCTGCTTGGAACGGGCAAACTTATTCTGTACGGCTTCATAGCCCACAGACTTCCCGAACAGCGAGGATTTGAAAGGATTGCCGACCTTGTTGCCCTTGTCGTCCGTGGCGGAATAGACCAGCCCGTGATATTCACGTCCGCGCACATTGCCATGCGTTTCCTCCACCGTCATATTATATAAGGAAAGAAGTGCGCGGTATTCGCCCATCGTCTGGAAGCGGTACTGCCCGCTGATATCCTTGACGATATTTCCCACCTGCTTCTTCACGTCGCCAACAAAGGTATCCACTTTGCGGAGCGGATTCTCCAGTCGTACATTCTTATGTTCCGCCGGATGCAAGCCGTACTTCTGTTCCAATTCCCTGCGGATGCGGTCACTGCGACGATAGAGGAAATCTCGGTTGAGCCGTTTCCCGTTCTCGTCCACGTTGACCGTCACGATGTGCAGGTGGTGTCGGTCGATGTCCTCATGCTTGAAAACAAGGTAAGGCTGGTTCCCGAAACCGAGCTTTTCCAGATACTCGCGGGCTATATCCTGCAATTCCGTATCTGTCAGCACATCCTCCGGATGCGGATTGAGCGAGATATGCATCACCGGTTTCTCCACTTTCATCTGCGGTGGCATGAAGGTGATAAAGCCTTCCATCGCCTTGCTGATGTCCACCTTTCCCGAACCGTCATTGTAGATGCGGTTGGTGGTGAGCAACCGCCCTCGCGCCTCGTTGATTTTCTCCCCGTTGTAGGCAATCGCGCCGTACAACGAGCTGCCTACACTGATTTTTGCGACCATTTCGCCTCCATTTCTCTCGACAATTCCACAATCTTGCGGCTCAGTTTCACGAGTTCTACGGTATGTTGCTCCAGCTTGTAGAGCAATGCCATTGCCTTTTTCTCGGAAAAATGCAGCCTTAATTCCTTCACGACTTGGTTGTAGTTCGTGCCTATCGCGCGGAACTGCGCGTGAAAATCGGATAGTTTGGTGTAATAATCCACCAGCGTCTTATCCACTTTCAGCACCTTGAACGGCTGTCCGAAGAAGTGCGCCTTCAGGAAAACCGACTTGGCGTAAACGCCCGACTTCTCGAACATAGAGATGAAACGGTTGTGTTCCTCCTCGTTGAAACGGACGGTGTAACGGAACACCGCCGGATCTAGTTTGGGATTTCTCCCGGTCTTGTTTCTTCTTTTTTCACTCATATTACTTTGGATTTAGCGGATTGACGGCATAAGCCGCCGCTTCGGATTACAGCACCGCAGTTCTGAAAGGCTTCCCGACTTCGGAGGGAAAGCCCGCCCCCTGCAAGGGCAAGTGCTTTTCGTGGCTGCTCAAAATATTTTGAGCGGCTGAAAAGACATCTTGCTATGTTCAGGTGAACATAAAAATCCGTCGGGGACGGATTGGGGGAATGCCTTTCAAACTCCGGGCTGCGCCACCTGCGGCGTACCCTGCCGTTCGGGTGCAAAGTTACGCCCTTAACGCGGTATCGGACAGAGGCTTGACCCGGACAATCAGTGCCAACCGGCGCAACGTGCTGCCACTTGCCGGAGAAGTGATACGGATTCAAAAATATCCTTGTTTATTTGCAGCATGATTCAAAAAACGAACGATTTGAAGATATGGAAAAAGGAACTTTCAGATACCCGGCAAACCGCTTCGGCGGATATTTGCCAAACCGAATATCCGAACCGTCGGATACCCGGTTTTCCAGTGACGCGGTGATTTACGGATTCAATGACTTCATGACGCAATGCCGTCATTCATCGGTTATCCGAATCCCGGCTTCACCATTGAAGCGGATACGTGACGGACCGCTGGGATAATGATTCACGAACGCGGATATATACGTCACCAATTCCGTACAGGAACAGGAAAACAATTCATCAACCATTAAAAGCAATAGAACCATGAGTAATGAAATCTTCGTTGCATTCGCAACACAAAAGGGAGGCATCGGAAAATCTACCGTCACGGCACTTGCCGCCAGCTACCTCCACAACGTGCAAGGTCACAATGTCGCCGTCATAGACTGCGATGCTCCGCAGCACAGCATTCACGGACTGCGCGAACGTGAAACGAAACTTATCGACGAGAGCCTCTATTTCAAGGCACTCGCGTGTGACCACTTCCGCAAAATAAAAAAGAACGCCTATCCGGTCATTGCAAGCGACGCCCTTAACGCCCTTGACGATGCCGAAAGGATGCTTGCCGAAGAAGAAGTGAAACCGGACATCGTGTTCTTCGATATGCCGGGAACGCTGAAAAGCAACGGGGTTGTAAAGACCCTCTCGCAGATGGACTACATCTTCGCGCCCATGAGTGCCGACCGCTTCGTCGTGGAAAGCACCCTGCAATTCGCCGTGATGTTCTGTGACAACCTCATGACGACGGGACAGGCGAAAACAAAAGGGCTGTACCTGTTCTGGACGATGGTGGACGGCAGGGAGAAGAACGGGCTGTACGACCTGTATGAAGATGTGATTGCCGAAATGGGGTTGTCGGTGTTGTCCACCCGCCTGCCCGACAGCAAGAAGTTCCGGCGCGACCTCTCGGAAGAGCG